>Ga0228634_1000897_pt1 | contig 19293 bp, 16 predicted proteins | sample 42DmetaG_FD_190063 | JGI IMG/M metagenome (GOLD analysis project Ga0228634, IMG submission 190063) | Seawater microbial communities from Monterey Bay, California, United States - 42D | ecosystem: Environmental > Aquatic > Marine > Coastal | place: USA: California | collected 2016-09-27 | reverse complement strand
GATGAGGTGTTGATTTACATCGGTCGTTTAATTCAATCTTTTGAACTTGGTAATGCTATCAAAAACGGTGTACCTGTGGCAATTGTTGGAGCGCCAAACACTGGAAAAAGTACTTTATTAAATACGTTATTGGGTGAAGAAAGAGCCATCGTAAGTAACATCGAAGGAACAACAAGAGATGTTATTGAAGAAACGATTAACATCAATGGTATTTTGTTTCGCTTAATTGACACTGCTGGTATTCGTGAAGGAGCAGAAACAGTAGAAGCGATGGGTATTGAACGCTCGCTTGAAAAAATTAAGATAGCAGAGATTGTGATCGTAATGAGTGACTACAGTGAATCTGGATCACAAGTGGAAGGTCACCTTTCCATGGAAACGGAAACTGCTGCTATCTGGGTAAATCAATTACAAGAAGAATATCCAGATAAAAACTTCGTTTTAATTGGAAATAAAGCGGATTTACGTTCTACTAAAAATACTCCTGATACAATCTCTAATTCAGACTTAAAATTCATTCCAATAAGTGCCAAACAAAAAGAAGGAATCGAAGATTTAAAAACGTGGATGGAAACTGCTGTGATCGGTAATTTCGACTTACAAAATGAAACGATTGTCTCTAATGTACGTCACCACGATGCACTTACAAAAACCTTAATTTCCCTTCAAAAAGCAAAAACTGGCTTAGTGGAAAATGTAACGTCCGACTTTGTTGCGATGGATATTCGTCAAGCAATGTATGATCTTGGAACAATTACTGGTGATATCAGTACAGACGATTTGTTGGGGAATATTTTTAGTAAGTTTTGTATTGGGAAGTAATGATAACAAAACAAATCAAAATAAAACAATCTAAACAACTTATTTTAAAATACTTAACGTTAAAATTGTTATAAATCACTAACACAAATTTTGATATATTTTGTGTTTATTTGATAATATATGTGTTATATTTGTGCGTAAGTTTAGAAATAACACAAAAAAACACATATATGACTATCAAGGTAAGAGAGCGAAAACCAAATAATGGGATATCAAAACTTTTCTTAGATGTTTACGATCCCACAGCTAAGAAGAAGCGTACTTCAATTACGCTCGACTTGTTTGTGTACGACAATCCAAAAGGGACTCAAAAGAAAAGCAATAAGGAAGCATATGAAGCTGCTGAAAGGATAAGAGCAAAAAAAACAATTGAGTTAGCATATGAAAACAATTCACTAGGAGAATTGTCTGGAAAAGATAGGTCAACAATTTATTTCATAGACTACTTTCAAGAACAAACAGACAAAAGATATAATAGCATCGGTAATTATGGTAATTGGGATAGTGTATGTAAATATCTACGAAAGTTTTGTCCAAATGACATAGCAATTAATCAAGTTGATTCAAAATTTTTAGAAGACTTTAAATACTACCTTCTTCATACTGCTAAAACCAAAAGCAACACCAGACTATCTCAAAACAGCCTCCATTCCTATTTCAATAAGGTAAAAGCGTGTTTGAAACAAGCGCATCATGAAGAACTAATCCTTAAGAACCCATGTGATCGAGTTAAAGGTTTTAAGCAAGGTGAGGTACAAAGAGAGTTTTTAACTTTCGAAGAATTACAAGCTGTAGCAAAAACAGAATGTGAAATTCCTCAATTAAAAACTGCTTTCCTATTCAGTTGTTTAACTGGAATAAGATGGTCGGATATTAATAATCTTGTTTGGAAGGATCTACAATATTCAGAAACAAATAATCAATGGTTTGTTCGTTTTAGACAGCAAAAAACCAAAGGAGTAGAAACTCTTCCTGTCTCTCAGCAAGCATATGATTTGCTGCCAGAAAAAGATGATGATAATGAAAGAATATTTAAAGGATTAAAATATTCTGCTTGGCATAATGTTAAACTTCAACAATGGATAATGAAAGCCGGAATTTCTAAGACTATAACCTTCCACTGTGGTCGTCATACTTATGCTACTTTACAACTCACAAACGGAACCGACATCTATACTGTCTCGAAGCTTCTTGGTCATCGAGAATTAAAAACCACCCAAGTATATGCGAAAATAATTGACCAGAAAAAGGTTGATGCTACAAATGCGATTCCAAAACTAGAGATTTAACAACATGATAGAACCGAATTTAGAATATTATAAAGTTGACTTGGGAGATATTTGGAGTTACCAAAAAGACCTCTATGATTTAGGACATAGTAATCTTTCTGATACGCTTAACTTAAAGGAGCGATACGAAGAACTTATTCTTTATACTAAAAGATGGCAATATGAAGATAAAGATAAATTCAAAATAACAATTACACCTTTTGTAACCGTTACAGATTATGATAACAATACTAAAAAGGCATACTTTCTTAGGCACCTAAATGAATACAAGTCATTTAAACGTTCTGAAGACTTTTTGAAAATAGATTATTTTATGAATAAGAATGAATTCTATTCTCACATACAAACAATTTATATTCATCCATCTTCAAGAGATTTTGAGTTCTGGTTTGCTCTTAAACTAAGCCAGTATAACCTAGGATTAAAATTTGTAAATGAGTTTCTGACATTTAACCTTAAACATTTATTTGAATCCAATATAGATGTTTTTAAAACCACAATAGAAATAGTAATAGCTCAATTTTCAGAAAAATATTTTACTAAAAACTTAACTAAATTTGTTTCTCAATGGATAAATCAATTTGAAACGAATTCACTTGAAATTGGAAATATGCAAATAAAAGATTGGCATCATAACACTTTCACCAATGATGATTTATTCTTTATTTCAAGTGAAATAGATTTACCTTTAAAATCCGATAATACAAAAACAAACGAACCATCATCATTAGAAAAAAAGAAAGTGACAAACAGTAATACACCTGAAGTCCACCTCAAGCACCTCACATTTTATGATTCAAAGTTTGCAAAATTCAGATTTATTGGTGATACTGATTTTAGTTTTAAAATGGAGGAAATTCTTAAGGAATTTGTGGTCAATAATCTAATAAGTGGGAAAACGAAGACAGCTAAGTTCTTAGACTTGTTTACCAAATCTAATCTGCAAAAATCAAATAGAATACATTGGATAGGTAATGCATATTTACTCAGAGAGTTCATTATTCTAATTGCCAAAAGCTCCATAGGTCAAAAATTAGAAGGGACCGACAAATGGGCAATTGCCCAAAAATGCTTTATAGCAAAGTTTAAAGACATGGAAGATGTAGGGGAAATAACTAATTATAAGTCTCTTCAAAAAGCAGCTAAAAGTAACGATAAGGATATTGAAAAACTTAAATCAATTGTATCTAAATTAATTCAATTGCATACTAATCTCGAATTAGAATAATAAAAAAATAAAAACCAGTTTTTAGAACTAGTTTTAACATTAGACCTTAAAGCTCGAATTCACCTCGAATTCGAGCTTTTTCCATTTAACATTCTTGTAATTATTGATTCTATTTGTTTAGAAAGCCAGTGGCCACGGCAGTTTTATTAATAATAAATATAACAAATGGAAAATTTAAATAAAAGACCTCTTTTCACATTAACAGTGCAAGAGTACATAGAACTGAATAGGTCATTAATTAATGAAAGAGCTATTCATACGCCAGCTCCAAGAGCTGAAGAAAAAAAACTAGACATCATATATCTTGAAGAAGCAGCTGCTTTAACAGGATATACTGATAACACAGTTTATACCAAAGTTTCTAGAAGAGAAATCCCCGTTGTTTCATCTGGAAGACCGCTTACTTTTTCACGAAAACAATTAAACGAATGGATGGCTAAAGGCCGTCCTTCAGTTGCTGAGATGATTGCTGAAGATTTTATAAACCATAAAAACAAGCAAAAATGAAAAAGAAAGAAATTTTAGTATCGGAAATTCTTAATGCTTTTAATCAGAATAGAAAGTTAACAGGACATTTTTCAAATACTGTTTATGACTTGGGCGACATGAAGTATGGATTGGATATTTTCACTTTTTTATTGAGAAAAGTTGGAGATAACTACTTCATAAAAATGACAGGAATATATAGACATGGAGTGGTTAGACTACTTGAACATCTCGGAATTTGTTATAAAAAGGAGCACAATACTTTCATTCTAATTCGCAATCAGTCAAACATCATTTGTGAAATTACCCAAAAGGAAATTAAAGACTTGATCAATGAATACCTGTACCAACTTCCTTCTTTGAAGGTGGATCTTGAATTTGCTTGTGAAAATTATTCACCAGAAGCCCAAATTGAGCTTTTTTACAGACAAACCAACTTAGTCTTAAATGACAAGTTCTTAGAGTTTCTATTAGAAGAAACAGCTCCAGTAATAACAGACACCTCTGATGCTGTGGTTCTCTTCTTTGATAACGGTATTCTTGAAATTACTAAGAGCGAAGTAAATAAAATCAACTACGGGTCATATCGAAACGGATTAGTTTGGTCAAGTAACATAATTGATTTTGAACTTATAAAAAGAGATGCAAGTGATTGTAATTTCTCAAGGTTTATTAATAATGTCTGTGGTGATAATGATGATAGAATTTTAGCATTAAGAACTGCAATTGGTTACTTAATCCATTCTTATCATCGAAAATCTGGAGGTCAAATGGTTCTTCTATATGACGAATCCATTACCGATTTAAATAACCCTCAAGGAGGAACAGGGAAAGGCTTAATTGCAAATGCTCTAGCTACTCTTCGAGACACTACCAAGATGGATGGTAAGAAATTTAAAGGTGATAGTCGTTTCGACTTTCAAGATGTTACCGTTTCCACAAGGATTCTTTGGCTCGATGATGTTGGTAAGCAAATGGATATTGATCGATTTAATTCAATTTCGACTGACGGATTTAACGTTGAAAAAAAGTTTAAAGACTCTATTTTCATCCCTCCAGCAGCTTCTCCAAAAATTCTAATCTGTTCCAATATCATATTAGATTGCTCTGGTACCACTCGCAAAAGAAGACAATTCATTATAGAACTGTCGGATCATTATTCCTCAAAAATTGGAACGGGTGTGGAAGAGCCAATCGTTGCAGAACATGGTTCTCGATTCTTTACAGATGAATGGGACAAAGATGAATGGAATCGCTTCTATTGGTATATGATTGATTGTGTGCAACTGTATCTAGACAAAGGACTGGTTCCTGTGCCATCAATCAATGTTGTTGAGAATCGCCTTCGTCAAATCATTGGTGAAGATTTGTTCAATTGGATAAAATCGAAAGATTACCAAGATGAGTTGAACTATAACACTAAAAGTGAATTTGAAGAGTTTAAATCTCTCTATGAATCTGGAAATGAAAAGTTTAATCAGCGAAACTTTAGCAACAAATTAAGGAAGTATATTACCCTTCAAAACAAGGATATTAGCTTCTTCTCTGAGAGTGTTGATGGAGATAAACTAGGTTTCTTCAGAATTAGTAATTAATAAAAATGGAATTAGGGTATACCCCTTTTTGGGTTTTCCTAATTCCTTAATTCCAAAAATTATGACTTATAAATATATGCTCGATACATCGAGCAAGAAATTCTATTGCCCAAATTGTAACAAAAAAGAGTTTGTACGTATATTGGATGCTGATGGAAACTATCTGAATAAGCAATATGGTAGATGTGATAGGCAAGTAAAGTGTAGATACGATAAAAGACCTTCGGATACTTCATTTATGAAAGCAATACCACAAATTGAGAATAAAAAACCCATCTCCTATTTTCCAGAAGACCTTCAATTAAAAACTATGAAGGGATATAAGAGCAACAGTTTTCATCAAATATTATCATTGATATATGATGAGCAAACAATTGACTATGTTTTTAATAAATATATAGTCGGCACGGTAAACAAGTTTGGAAAATCACCAATATTCTGGCAAAAAGACATGGATGGTCGTATAAGGACAGGAAAGATTATAGCCTACAATATTGAAACGACCAAACGAATAAAAGAACCTTGGTCAAAAATTACATGGGCACATAGTGTCGTAAAAATTGATCCATATAATTTAAAACAAGTGTTGTTTGGATGTCATTTAATCTCTGAAAACCCTTCTTCAATTTTTTGTCTTGTAGAAGCTGAAAAAACAGCAATTGTAGGTGCATGTGAATTACCACAATTTATATGGTTATCGACTGGTGGTGAACAGAATTTTAATAAAGAAATGCTCACCCCTCTAAAAGGAAAAAGAGTTGTAGTATTTCCCGATATAGACAAGCACGAAAAGTGGACAGAACGAGCAATTAATTATAGCAAAGAGCTAAACATCGATATGGTTGTTTCTAATTATGTTTTAGATCAAACAATAAACTTGGACCGAGCGGTTTACAGTGACCTTGCAGATTTAGTTCTTTTAAGAAATTCTAAATTTCAGAAAGCTGAAGTTCAAATTGCTATTGAAGGTATGATTAGAAAAAATCCATGCATACAAACGCTAATTGACAAATTAGATTTAGACGTTAAAAATGCTACTATAACTCAAAATAATCCGAATTAAAACATATTAACTTTATTTGCAATTAATTTAGCATAATCTAAATTCAAAATAAGACGACCAGAAGTGTATTTAAAACATTTTATGGTCGTCTTAACTTATGTTAACCTATTTTATATCTAATTTTCCATTTTACGTTTTGTTCGTTCAAATGTTTAGGAATCATTTTGACGGTTATTTCCTTTTGACTCATTGATAATCTTAGAATTTTTATTAATGTTAAAATAAATTAATGCACCACCAGCTACTACTGTAAAAAATAATATCCATCCCCATCCATTTCCTTCAGAATCTGGATTTGAAATGCTCAACACATCTTTAGACACATATAGTGGAGTAGAAGCTTTTATAGGGACATTTACCACTTTTACTGCATTAGGAATTGCTTCTATAATCTCCCCTATTTCTAAAAAACTACTCATTAATTGAAAATTTTATTAATTCATAACTATCATTCTCTAACCTTCTCAAACCAAAATCATAAATTCCGAAATATCGATTCCCATTGTCGATTCTTTGATTGTTAAAAAAATTGAAATTGTAACCACAACCAAGAAGGAAATCTCTTGATTTAATTGCTACTTCTTCGTCTTCTAGAACATTCGAAATAATTTGCCAATTCTTTCGAATCTGATTGTCGATTTCCGTCATATTATCTCTTAGTTCTTTTGCTTTTGCATTGTTGTATGCAACTTGGGTCTTTCTTGACGCAAAACGTTGATTCGTTCGCTTTGCATAAAACACTTCTCCAGTGTGTGGATCTGTACGTTGTATCATAATGTATATTTTCAACTAAATTACCACTCGTAATCTATATTATAAACCTTACTAAATCAAAGTTATACCTCGATTTCTTTATTCAGTTTGATTCAATTTAATTTAGATTAATGACGCACAAAATATGTTTAAAAGTTTACTTTATTTGTTAATAAAACAATCACCTCATGTAAAATATTAATCTCACGAAATGAGATGTTTTAATTTAAATTGATATATTTAAAATCTAATTGTTACTAACATAATGAACAGAATAAAAGAATTGCTTTCTGAGCGAGGAATTAAACAAACTTGGTTAGCTGAAAAGCTTGGTAAAAGTTACAATATGGTTAATAGCTATGTACAAAATAGAAGACAGCCGAGTTTAGAAGATTTATATAAGATTGCTGACATATTAGATATTAATGTGAAAGATTTATTAGCTGATAAAAATTCAAATGGCGACCAATAAGCATGCAATTATAAGATACCAGGCACTCGACAAGTGTTTTAGGAATATCGGGAAACGATATTTCATGGAAGACCTTATTGAGGCATGTAATCAGGCTATTTATGAATTTACAGGAAGCAACGAGGGAATAAAAAAAAGACAAATTTTTGAGGATATAAAATTCATGGAGAGCGATGCTGGCTACTCTATTGAATTGAATCGACACAAGGAAGGTAGAAAGGTTTTTTACCGTTATGCAGATACAAAATTCTCAATTAATTCTCAACCGCTAAATGAAGCAGAAGCTAATCAATTAAAAGAAGCATTATTGACTTTAGGCCGTTTTAAAGGTCTCCCTCAATTTAACTGGATTGGAGAACTTACAACTCGATTAGAGTCAAGCTTTTCGCTTTTACCTAATAATAAAAACATAATTCAATTTGAACAAAATGAGTATTTAAAAGGATTGGAGTTTATTTCCCCTCTCTACCATGCAATATCCTATCAAAAGGTTGTAGAAATAAAATATCAAGGATTTAAGCAAATTGATCCTGTTCAATATGTGTTTCATCCTCAACTTTTAAAACAATACAATAACCGATGGTTTCTTATAGGGATGGTAAATGAAAATGAAAGTTTCACGAACATATCATTGGATAGAATAATTGATATTAAGGAACTATCGGAAATATATTACAGGGAAGCGACTACAGATTTTAATGAATTGTTTGAGGATGTTATAGGGGTTTCCATTCCTAAAAATGGGGAGCCTCAAAAAATTCACATGAAAATTAGTGAGTCTTTAGCTCCATACATATTTAGTAAACCTATACATGGCTCCCAAAAAATAATTGATCGAGAAAATTTAATTATTGAAATAGAGGTATTCATGAATTACGAGCTAATGTCTTTAATAATGTCTCATGGAGATGGTTTAGAGATAGTTCATCCTTTAGAATTAAGAACACAATTAAGAGATAAATTTAAAAACATATTAAATAAATATGATTAATGCAGATACACCACACAGATTGAGTAAATCTTTGTAACGTAATCAAAAGGTAGTTTAGTTATGAAGGATTTGAATTCGATGAACGATAGAGAAATAGTTTTACAAAAAGTGTGGCAGCTTTTTGATGTTTTAAGAAGTGATTTTAACTCGGAGGATTTCTCTGTTGTATTGCTATTTGTTTATTTACGTTCAGAGAATTTAATAACTCAAGAATTACTGAATGAGCCTCAACCAAAACATTTATTCATTCAATTATTGCAAAATGCAGAGAGTGAATCTATTCAGAAAGTATTTGATGTTTTTCTTCCTTCTATTGAAAGATTGAGTGAAATATCCGTAAATAATATTACAGATTTATTATGCTCAATTGACTCTGATTGGCTTAAGAAAAATATAGCCGTTGTTTATGAGGAAACCTTGGAGCGAATTGCATTGTCACAAGGAAGAAGGGCTGGCGAGTTTATTCAGCCAAAACAACTTACTGATTTTCTAAATACCTATATAGGCTCAGCAAATGGGTTAAAAGTTTTCAATCCTTTTGCTGGTGTAGCTTCATTTGTAAAAGATATTCAAGATTCTCTTTTTGTATATTCACAGGAGTTGAATCAAAAAACTTGGGCTATTGGGCAGTTAAGATTAATAGTTAACCATTCACCCGTTGATTTTAGATGTGAAGATTCTATATCGAATTGGCCTAATAACGAAAAATTCGACTTAATTGTTTCCAATCCTCCTTTTGGAATGCGATTAAATGGTGTTTATAAAGAGAAGCATCCGGACTTCAGAACTGCTGAGGAATTTTTATTAAATGTAGGTCTGGATTCATTATCAAGTTCTGGTAAGTTTATTGCTGTTTTACCTCAAGGAATTCTATTTAGAGGAGGATCTGAACAAAGATTGAGAGAGCAATTAGTTAAAGAGGACTTAATAGATACAATTATTTCTTTTCCTGGAGGTATTCTTCATCATACCGGTATACCATTTATTGTTCTTATTTTAAATAAGGCTAAAGAAAGACCTGGGAAAATCAGGCTTGTTGAAGCTGATGATTGTATTTTAAAACCTTCTCCTAGAGAAAATATAATTGAAGTTGAAAAGCTTCTTAGGGTTTCTGAGCAAATTGAAAATACTGATTCAGTTCGCATAATCACAAATGATGATATCATTGCAAATAACTTCAATTTGAATATTCCGCGATATTTTCAAGAAGAGGTAGAAGGTGTAAAATTGAAGGATATTCTCTCATATTTCAGAGGAAATAGAATGGATTTACCTCAAAATGGTAAAGTAATTAGAATACGTGATCTTAAAGATGATAAGATTGATTTTGAATTGAATTTGGCTGATATTGAGGAATTACCTCTAAATAGACCAGGAATTCATCAAATTGACACTTCATGTTTGTTATTGGCCGTAAGATGGAAAACATTAAAACCGACCTATTTTCGATTTGAGAATCAGTCTATTTTTAATGGTGCTGATATACTTACTTTTCATGTTGATGAATCTAAAGTTGATACTGCCTACTTAATCAATGAGCTTCATGCTGAATATGTTCAAGAGCAATTAGATGGGGTTAGGCAGGGAGATGGTGTTCCTTTGATTAGAAGAGATGATTTATTAGAGGTTAAAGTTAAGTTACCTTCTATTGAAGAGCAACGAGCTAAAGTTACTGGATTGAAAGAGATTTCAGAGAAAATAAAGCAACTTCAATCCGAACGAAATGCACTTGCACATGGAATTAGTACAAAAGAGTTTAATGAGTTTGCTTCGCTCAAACATACCTTAGGTAGACCACGTCAAAATATACTTAGTTGGTCTAAGAATCTTTCGAAATTCTTTGTTCGTGAAAAGAACACTATTTCTGCATTGAACGATGAGTTTAAAATACTGTTTGATTTGGGAATAATTGAAGCAATTGATGAAATCAATAGAGATATAAAGTTTATTTCTGATGTACTTGAGAAGGGTGAGAATGGATTATTATTGAATGATTACGAAAAAGAGATTGTCCCGTTAGTTGAGATGAATAATATCATTAACACGCTATCTAATAACGAATTCAAGTTTTCAATTAAGAAGCTACTATTAAAGGTTGATGAAATGAAAACTAGAGGGATTCTTATCAATAAGGTTCTCTTCAGGACGTTACTCGACAACCTTCTAACCAATGCCAATAAGTATGGTTTTAAAGATAAAAGCAAAGGAAATCATGTAATAATGGAGTTGAGTGTAATTGATAATCATTTGATTGTTGATGTAAGGAATAATGGGTGTCCTTTTCCTAAGAATTTTGACAGAGAGAAATTCATTACAAAGTACTCAACAGCAGATGCCTCAAATGGCTCTGGGTTGGGGGGGTATGATATAAATAGAATTGCAACATATTTTGAAAATGAAAACTGGGATTTGATTCTTAATACAGATCCAATATACCCGGTGATTTTTAGTTTTTCATTTCCAATTAAATTATTGAAATAGGATGGAAAAAAAGTATTATAACATATTATGGATAGATGACGAGCACGAAGGTATGTCAGGGTTCAAAGGGGATGCGAAATTTAATTACATACAGTTGGTACCATACAAGTCACTGAATGAGGGAATCTCTGAACTTAAAAAGAACTACCCTATTTACGATGGCGTTTTGTTGGATGCAAAGTTTTTTGAAAATGAAAACGATGTTAAAGGTTCGGAAGATGATGATAATGTTCATCGTGCAAAAGAAGAGTTATTACTTCTACCAAAAAAGTTTGAGATTTTTGTGCTTACAGGACAAGCAGAGGCTTATGAAGACAAAACCTTTAATAAAGCATTTAAAAATGTTTATAAAAAAGGGATTGATGAGGATATTGAACAGCTTTTTATAGATTTAAAGGCGGCTGCAAATAAACTTCAAAACACTCAGATTCGACATGAATATAATCGAGTTTTTGATGTGTGTACAGAGCGTTATATTGGCGAAAATGCTGCTCATGATTTATTAGAACTTCTTAATTATAATGGATGTGAAACTGGTAAGTTTAATCAAATTAGAAAAATTGTAGAGGACGTATTCCTCGCCTTTAATAAATACGACTTACTTCCTTCCGAATTTATCAAGCCTAATATAGCTATCAATCAAACCAGTAAGTTTTTATGTGGTCAAGAACAAAATGAAAGGACTTCAACTAACTACAAAAAATATAAGTTAAATTATGATGCAATAGTTCCAGACCAAATTACATACTACTTTAGAAGTATTTTATCGGTTACGCAAGACGGGTCTCATCGTTCAAATATTGATGCTCATGTTAGCTCATTAAGAACACCCTATTTATTTAAAAGTGTCTTATTCCAATTATTAGATGTTTTGGTTTGGTTTAAACAATATGTAGACAATAAACCTAAACCTAAAAATTGGATTTTGATAGATACTGATGACTCACCCAATGAAGAAGAAAACTGGGTGGAAGGTGAAGTTATTAATTACAATAGCCTGAAGGGATTTGCCTTTTTATCTCCTTCTAATGGCTCCGAAAATCAATTTATACCACCGCACTTAGTCACTTCTTTTTCCTTAACAAATGGAAGTAAAGTGAAAGGTGAAATTGAGGGATACACTGATAATCGTTCTGGAGATTCTAAAACGAGAATTAAAAACATTGAATTAATATGACCAAAGATAAACTCACATTATCCCAATTAGAGCAATACCTTTCCAAAGCGGCTTGGATACTTAAGGGACCAGTTGATGCTTCGGATTTCAAGGTGTATATCTTCCCATTGTTGTTTTTTAAAAGACTTTCGGATGTATATGATGAAGAATACCAACAAGCCTTAGAGGAATCGGACGGTGATGTAGAATATGCTTCTTTACCAGAATTTCACCGTTTTGAAATTCCTAAAGGTTGCCATTGGAAAGATGTGCGAGAAACTACCACCAATGTTGGTTTGGCCATAGAAAAAGCATTGCGCGGTATTGAGCAAGCCAACCAAGAATTGCTGTACGGTATTTTTGGTGATGCGCAATGGAGCAATAAAAACAAGTTATCGGATAGATTGCTTACAGATTTAATTGAGCATTTTTCGCAATATACTTTATCCAACTCTTTGGTCGAACCGGATATTTTAGGAAACGCTTATGAGTACTTGATTAAGCACTTTGCTGATTTAACCAATAAAAAAGCGGGAGAATTTTATACCCCTCGTTCCGTAGTTCACCTTTTAGGTTTGATTCTCGATCCTCACGAAGGTGAATCGGTATACGACCCTGCTTGTGGTACTGGAGGTATGTTATTAGAATGTGTGGACCACCTTAAAGAAAACAAGGAGGATTATCGTACCCTAAAATTATACGGTCAGGAAAAGAATTTGACTTCCAGTTCCATTGCACGAATGAATATGTTCTTACATGGTATTGAAGACTTTCAAGTGCACCGAGGAGACACTTTAAGAAATCCTGCTTTTTTCGTGGCCGATGGGTTAAAAACCTTTGATTGCGTGATTGCCAATCCACCTTTTTCTTTAAAAGACTGGGGAGCTGAAAATTGGGCCAACGATCCTTATGGAAGAAACTTAGCAGGTGTGCCACCTCAAGGAAATGGTGATATGGCTTGGGTGCAACACATGATTAAATCTATGAATAGCACTGGACGAATGACAGTTGTTTTACCTCATGGTGCTTTATTCCGAAAAGGTGCGGAAGGAAAAATCCGGGAAAAATTGTTGAAGGATGATTTATTGGAAGCTGTAATTGGTTTAGGTCCAAATATCTTCTATGGTACCCAATTAGCTGCCTGTGTGATGGTGTTCAAACAAAACAAGGAGGACCACAAAAAAGGGAAAGTCTTATTTATTGATGGTTCCGATCAAGTTCGGGTGGGTAGAGCACAGAGCTACCTTGAAAAAGAACATGTTGAACAGCTATTTACCTGGTATACGGCATTTGAAGAGGTGGAAAACTATGTGAAAATTGCTACTCAAGATGATTTAAAGGAGAATGATTACAACCTCAATATTCCACTATATGTAGAGAAAATCATTGAGGACAATCTACCAAGCGTAGAAGTAGCTTTGGCTGATTTAAAAACCGCTTGGGGGGCAAGTCAAAAGGCAGAAGAAAATTTTAAAACGATTTTAAAGGAGTTTATATAATGGCATACGAAAAACCAATTACCATAAAAGAAGCTATTACTTCTATTAGTGAGCAAGAGTTCATTCTTCCTGCAATTCAAAGGGAGTTTGTTTGGAATACAAGACAAATTGAAATGCTCTTTGACTCTATCATGAGGGATTACCCTATTAGTACCTTCTTGTTTTGGCATGTTAAAGCAGAACATGTAAATAGATTTAAGTTTTATAGATTTTTACCTTATTTCCACCAAAGAGATAAACGCCATAATGACCCTGCGGAATTGAGCATTACAAAGGACCGTAGAGCTGTTTTAGATGGACAACAACGCTTAACATCTCTTTATCTTGGATTAAAGGGGAGTTACGCTTATAAACTCAATAGGTATAATTGGAAGAGTGACCACGCTTTTCCTAAACGACACTTATACATAAATCTGTTATCCGCTGCTGAGGATAATGAAATGCTTTATGATTTTAGGTTCCTTTCTGATGAAGAATTAAATCACTTCAAATCAAACTTTAGTAGTAAATACCATTGGTTTAAAGTGGGACAAATATTAGATTTTTCTGATTTTCCTGATATTTTCAAATATATAGCGGAGCATTCGTTAATGGATACTTCTCTTTTCAGTTCTGATCAAACAAAGTTCGCTTCTGATACTCTTTCTAAATTATTTCAATATTTCAACCAAAAAGAAATTATAAACTTCTATTTAGAAAAGTCGGAAGAATTAGATAAAGTCCTTCACATTTTTATTCGTGTGAACAGCGGTGGTACCAAATTGAGCTACTCAGATTTACTCTTGTCGATTGCTACTGCACAATGGAAAGATAAAGACGCTCGTGAGGTTATTCATAAGTTTGTTGATTCTGTTAATAGTATCGACCCTGGATTCAACATCAATAAAGATTTAGTGTTAAAATCTTGTTTGGTACTTGCCGATTTAGATGTAAAGTTCAAAGTAGATAACTTTTCATCCGAAAACATGCAGGTGATTGAAAATCAATGGGACTCCATTTCTACAGCAATAAATATTTCATTTCAGCTTATAGCATCATTTGGTTTCGACAACAAAACATTAACTGCATACAATGCGGTAATTCCGATAGCCTATTTCCTAAAAAAGAATGGTATTGGTGAGGAAGTTTTGCATAGTAATCAGCATCAACAAAACAGAGCCAATATTAAAGAATGGCTTATTAGAGCGTTGCTTAGAAAAGTGTTTGGTGGTACTCCAGATAACTTGTACCCAACTTACAGAAAAATCATTACTGAAAACCTAGGAGCATTCCCACTTGAAGAATTAATCAATAAATACAAAGGTTCAAACAAGTCCTTGTCTTTTGACGAAGATACAATTGATAATTTACTGAATACACAATATGGAAGTGCTTTTGCTTATATGGTTCTAAGCTTATTGTATCCATTAAATCATAACTACAAATTTCATCAGGACCATATGCACCCAAAGAAATTCTTTACGCACAAGTCTTTGAAAAAAATGGGGTATGACGATGTAAAAGTTGAAGATTATATGTCAAGATTCAATAGCCTTGGTAACCTTCAGTTGATACAAGAAACACAGAACCTAGAAAAAAACGCAACGCCTTTAGTTGAATGGCTTTCAAACACCATTAGTGGTGCAGAATTAAACAACTACAAGCAACTACACTATATACCATTGGAAAATGATTTGTCGATGGATAGCTTCTTAGAGTTTTATGAAGAACGTAGAAAAATGCTAAAAGCTAAGCTAATGCAGTTGCTTAAAGTGGAGAAAAATCAATTAGTAGAAGTAGAAACTGAACCTTACGAGGAAGAATTAGATTAACTATGACCCAAAAAGAACTAGAAAAATACCTCTGGGGAGCTGCTACTGCATTACGCGGAACCATAGATGCCGGAGATTACAAACAATACATCTTTCCGCTATTGTTCTTCAAACGCATTTGTGATGTGTATGATGAAGAATTTGAACGTGCCTTAGCTGAGAGTGATGGCGATATGGAATACGCTGCTTTTGCTGAGCACCACCATTTTATTGTACCCGAAGGCGCGCATTGGAATACTGTTCGCGAAACGACTACCAACGTGGGGATGGCCATCCAAAATGCCATGCGTGAAATTGAAAAAGCCAATCCCGATACCCTTTACGGGATTTTTGGGGATGCCAGCTGGACCAACAAAAACCGTTTGACAGACGAAACGCTTATTAACCTCATTGAGCATTTCTCGCAGCACAAACTCAGTTTAAGCAATGTGGCAGATGATAAACTTGGCAACGCTTACGAATACCTGATAAAAGAATTTGCAGACGATAGCGGCCATACCGCAGCCGAGTTTTATACCAACCGCACGGTAGTTACGCTCATGACTAAAATCATGGACCCGCAACCGGGAGAAAGTGTGTACGACCCAACTTGCGGTTCTGGTGGTTTGTTATTGAACTGTGCTTTGCACCTAAAAAGCGAAGGCAAAGAATACCGTACGCTCAAACTATACGGACAAGAAATTAACCTCATTACCTCAGCCATTGCCCGTATGAACATGTTTATGCACGGTATTGAGGAGTTTAGCATTGTACGTGGGGATACACTTGCGCAACCGGCCTTTTTGCATAACGATGAATTGAAAAAGTTTAACGTAATTCTGGCCAACCCGCCTTACTCCATTAAAGCCTGGGACCGCAAAAGTTTTGAAAACGATCCTTACGGACGTAATCTCTGGGGAACCCCACCACAAGGTTGTGCCGATTATGCGTTTCAGCAGCATATCCAAAAGAGTTTAGATACCAAAAATGGAAGGTCTATTTCACTTTGGCCGCATGGCGTATTATTTAGAGATAGCGAAGCCGAAATGCGTAGAAAGATAATTGAGGAAGATTTGGTAGAATGTGTGATTGGTTTAGGTCCGAATTTGTTTTACAACTCTCCTATGGAAGCGTGTTTGTTGATTACCAGAAACAACAAGCCTGCACCTAAAAAAGATAAAATTCTCTTCATCAATGCAGTTAATGAGGTAAAACAAGAAAAAACGATGGGTTATCTCTTAGATGGTCACATAGATAAAATATTTAATGCCTATCAAAACTTTTCTAACGAGGGTAATTTTGCGGCTTTGATTTCCAAAGAGGATGTGTTGGCTAATAAAGGAAATATGGCAATTAGTTTATATGTACAACCTGAAAAAGCAAATGCAGAAATAGAGATCCCGTTTGCTGAGGCTTATACCAACTGGGAAAATGAATCCCAAAAATTGAAGTCGGCCATGACTGAATTATTCACATTAATTGAACGCTAATGGAAGTTATGACTGAAAAACTAGAATTACAATTGGATAAAAGTACATGGAAAACTGTTAAGTTTGGTGATGTGGTTAAAGAACCAAAGGAAAACTGCAAAGATCCTTTAGCCGAAGGTATTGAACACGTGGTAGGATTAGAGCACATTACCTCAGGAGATATTCATTTACGCAACTCAGCCAGTATTGAAGAAAGTACAACTTTTACCAAGAAGTTTTCAAAAGGGGATGTGCTGTTTGGAAGAAGAAGAGCCTATTTGAAAAAGGCTGCACAATCCAATTTTGATGGTATTTGTTCGGGTGATATTACCGTTTTTAGAGCAAAACCGAACCTTCTGCCTGAACTTTTACCATTCATTGTAAACAATGAAAAGTTCTTTGATTATGCCGTAAAACATTCTGCTGGTGGACTTTCTCCTCGTGTAAAATTTAAAGATTTAGCCAACTTCGAATTCCTCCTCCCACCCAAAGCAGAGCAAGCCCGTATAGCCAAACTCCTTTGGGCTATGGATGAGTTGATTGAGAGGGAGAAGGAGGTTTTCTCGAAAATAAACGAGAATTATGAAAGCCGTGTGTATCAAGAGTTTTTTGATGGTATAGACTTCAATTCTGTTTTAAAAGGTAGAATCAAAAAAAATGGAGTATATAAATATATGGCTTTAGGTGAAATATCTACTCTGGTTACTGATGGGACTCACAAAACGCCTAATTATGTTGATAGTGGTATTCCTTTTCTATCAACTGTAAATCTAATTCCATTTACTGATCAATTCAACTTTAAATCTTATGTAAAACATATATCTCTCGAGGAGCATTTAGCACTTACAAAGAGGTGTAAGCCGGAAATCGGAGATTTATTAATTTCCAAATGTGGGACTATTGGACGTTGCCAAGTAGTTCGTACTGAAATGGAGTTCAGTATATTCGTTGGATTAGCTTTGGTTAAACCTATATTAAGTATAATAAATATTGATTATCTAGAAATCATATTCAATACAAATATTTATCAAAGACGCATGGAACTCCTTGCTCCAGGAGGTACCAGATCCACATTAGCATTAGCACCTCTTAAAAGTTTGGTAGTACCTGTTCCTTCAATGGAGCTACAAAATAAAATAGTTGAGAAATATAGAAATATGCTCACGGTCGCAGAAAGCATGGATAGTAAAATATTAAGCTCCCAATCTCTTCAAAAAAGTATAATCAATCAAGTGTTTTAAGTATGGGGTTTAACGAAATTACATCAGTTTATGAGAGAGGTTCTGTTGTAGAATTAAAAGTCCAAATGAAATTAGTGGGTCCTCAGCTCATTATTTTTGATTTGGATGGGGTTTCTGCTCGTTTGCACATATCTAATGTGAGTAATAGTCCTGTGCTATCCGAAAAATTATTTAACATTATTCGTGAGGGCGAGCTCATTACGTTGGTAATTATTGATTTTAATGAGGAGAAAGAGTATGTTGAGTTAAGTCTTAAACCATTCAGAAATCAACTAGAAGGGAGTTTAAGTTTTACCAAGTGCAGGAAAGTTATTGATGAACGCAAAAAAATGCGTATCGAACTTCCTGGAGATATTTTAGAAGAAAACAGAAATCAATTAGACCGTATTCAGGGTGATTTAGCCAAGGTTGATTTAACCTTTTTGTACGAGCTCATTCAAAATGCTATAGACCACCCAAATCCGAATTTCAACAACTTACTATCCATAAAATTTGAAGTGCATAATGACTACTTACTTCTTAAACATAACGGTAGCATTTTTACGGAAAATAATTTTAGGTCATTAACAGGTATACTTTTAGGAGAAGAAGATACTGGGGAAGAACGCATTGGTTACAAAGGAATTGGTTTTAAATCAATATTCAGATATACACAAGAGGTTTATATACGCTCAGGCAATTTTAGTTTCAGTTTTAGCAAGGAACGTAGCGGTGCGAAAATGCCATGGGAAGTGATTCCTATTTTTGAGAATGAAATAGATAAGGTTGATGAAATTAAAAACTTTGAGTTTTTCAACACACCTGTAGCTTTTGCATTTAAATTTACCAATGCAGAACTAAAAGAAAGAGCAATAAAGTATCTCGAACAATTAGTAGCGCTTCCAGAAACACTCTTGTTTTTAAACAAGCTTGCTCGCTTAGAAATTGTTGTTAATGAGCAAACGAAAAGAATAACAAG
>Ga0228634_1000893_pt1 | contig 19341 bp, 17 predicted proteins | sample 42DmetaG_FD_190063 | JGI IMG/M metagenome (GOLD analysis project Ga0228634, IMG submission 190063) | Seawater microbial communities from Monterey Bay, California, United States - 42D | ecosystem: Environmental > Aquatic > Marine > Coastal | place: USA: California | collected 2016-09-27 | reverse complement strand
GTATTCAAAAACTCTATTTTTTGCCCGAGGCGCATACTGACTTTGTATTGGCAATTATCGGTGAAGAATTCGGCATGGTTGGCGTCGCTGTGGTGGTATCACTGTTTTGTATTTTGGTCTACCGAGCTTTCGTCATTGGTCGGCGCGCCGAATCTCAGGAAAGCTACTTTGCGGCTTTTTTTGCCTACGGATTAGGGTTGCTATTCGCCGGGCAGGCGCTCATCAATATAGGGGTCAACATTGGCCTGCTCCCCACGAAAGGATTGACGCTTCCATTTCTAAGCTATGGCGGCGCAAGTTTAATCATGAGCTGTGTGATGACTGCGCTGCTAATTCGAATCGAATATGAAACCGACCGCCTCGCGGCCGCCACAAAAACCACCTCGGTTTGGGAGAGGTAATGGCTATCTCTCGGGTGCTAATTATGGCAGCAGGAACCGGTGGACACGTGTTCCCTGCATTAGCCATCGCGCGTCAGCTTGAGGCGCGCGGCGTTAAAGTCGATTGGCTCGGAACGCCGGGCGGCATGGAGGAGAAACTTCTCGAGGGAACCGGATACGAGTTTCATCGGATCGCAGCGAAAGGGCTAAAAGGCAAAGGCATCGCGCGCTTGATCGGCGCACCTTGGATGCTAACCCACTCGTTGTGGCAGAGCCTGGTCATTATGCGCGAAATCGATCCTGACTGTGTGCTTGGCATGGGCGGCTATGTTTCGGGCCCAGGCGGCGTTGCTGCACGAGTGTTGCGAAAGAAACTGTATCTACATGAACAGAACGCAGTGGTTGGTTTTACCAATCGCCTACTTGCGCGCATTGCTACCCTTGTTTTCGAAGCATTCCCTGGCGCCTTCGCAGAGAGCGATAAGGTTGTTTTCGTTGGCAATCCTGTGCGCGCAGACATCGAGCAGGTCGGGCAAACACTGCCGGAGCTTGCGTCTACAACGCGGCCTCTGCGGCTTTTAATTCTGGGCGGCAGCCAAGGAGCGAAGGCGATTAACGAAACTTTGCCGCAAGCCCTTGCGCGGCTAAAGGAGGCTGACCCTTATGCGGTTCCCGAGGTCAGGCATCAGACAGGTGCATCGCAACTGGAGGCAACTCAGGCAGCCTATACAGACGCAGGATTTTCACTCGCTAATGGACTAACGGTTACGCCATTCATCGACGACATGGCGGCGGCATACGCCTGGGCAGACCTGGTTATAGGGCGTTCGGGCGCGAGCACTGTGGCCGAAATTGCTGTTGTTGGTCGCGCATCTATTCTCGTGCCGTACCCACACCATAAAGATCAGCAACAGCTGCATAATGCGCGCTGGCTCAGCGCAGCGAGCGCGGCGACTATAATCGAGCAACCGGCGCTTTCAGGTGATCGACTAGCGTCTGAAATAGCGGCTCTGAATGCAGACCGACACTCGCTTCTCGCTATGGCGACCGCTGCGCATGCACTCGCACCACGACGTGTCGACACGCGTATTGCTGAAATAATGACGGAGGTAGCAGATGCCCGCTAAGCGGCTGCAGCATAGTATTCCCGAGATGCGTCGCATCAAGACGCTCCACTTTATCGGCATTGGTGGGGCGGGCATGTGCGGCATTGCAGAGGTGTTGCAGAACCAAGGTTATGCCATTACCGGATCTGATATGGCCGAGTCCGCGAACACACGGCGACTTAGGGATTTGGGTGCTACGATTTTTATCGGCCACGCAGAAAGTAATATCGAGTCTGCTGACGTGGTCGTGTATTCGAGCGCCGTCACCATAAAGAACCCAGAGATGCGTGCGGCAGCGGCGGCAAACTTGCCCCTTCTCGCGCGCGCCGAGATGCTCGCTGAACTGATGCGCTATCGTCATTCAATCGCGATCGCGGGTACCCACGGGAAGACCACGACAACGAGCCTTCTGGCCTCGGTATTGGCGGCAAGCGGCGCCGATCCAACATTTATTATTGGCGGGCTGCTAAATAGCGCAGGGACGAATGCGCGACTTGGTGAGAGTCGCTATTTAGTCGCCGAGGCAGACGAAAGCGATGCTTCATTTATGCATCTTCAACCTATGGTCGCTGTGGTGACCAATATCGAAGCCGATCATATGGGTACCTATGGCGGCGATTTCGAGCGCGTAAAAGAGACGTTCATTAACTTTCTGCACAATCTGCCGTTCTATGGACTAGCAGTGCTTTGTATTGATGATCCCTCTGTGCGGGAGATTATGCCGCTCGTCTCGCGGCCTAAGTTGACGTATGGCTTTTCGGAGGACGCCGATTTTCGGATCGAAAATCTAACCCAGCGTGGGAGCGAGACGCGATTCGAAGTTTATCATCGCGAAACTGGCAGTAGGCTGCCGATAACATTGAACATGCCCGGTCGTCATAACGCGCTTAACGCTACCGCGGCGCTTGCTGTTGCGGTTGACGAAGGAGTCGAGTTAGACGCGATAAAGCAAGGGCTCGAGAATTTCGCGGGTGTCGGTCGGCGTTTCGATGTGCAGGGCACATTCCCGTTAGGCGATGGCGAAATCATGTTGGTCGATGATTACGGTCACCATCCGACAGAAGTTGCGGCAACGATCCTAGCATTGCGAGAGGGCTGGCCGGACAAGCGTTTGGTTATGCTTTTTCAGCCCCATCGGTATAGCAGAACGAGCGACCTTTATGATGATTTTGTCGACGTGCTTTGCGAAGTCGACGTACTCCTTCTGCTCGAAGTTTATGCCGCGGGTGAAAAGAAGATCGCTGGAGCAGACTCGCGGAGCTTGAGCCGCAGCATTCGGCTACGCGGGAAGGTAGATCCAATATTCGTGCAAGACGAAGCCGATGTGTTAGAGATTTTAGACGGTGTAGTAGCCAATGGTGACATAGTTGTTACGCAAGGCGCGGGAAGCGTTGGCGCGTTAGCAAAACAGCTTGCAGCAGCGCTCGCAGCACGAGCAAGTAAAGAGGCGTAGTTACGCAAACGAGCACGTCGCCTAAGCGAGCGGCACGCCGGTCAGCGAATCTGGCAAGGCAGGATAAAAGTAAAGAGATGGAGAACAGGGTGAAAGCGTTTAATAGGCAGCAAACAGTGACCAATGCGGGTCATGTTGTCGTTCTCATGGGCGGCCATTCGGCCGAACGCGAGATCTCGCTGCTGAGTGGTGAGGCTGTCCTGCAAAGTCTAATTCGGTCGGGAGTTCGAGCGAGCAGGCTCGATGTAGATGACAAAATAGTTGAGAAGCTGGCGGCGTTAGCGCCTGATTTCGCCCTTAACATGTTGCATGGAGAAGGCGGTGAGGACGGCGTTATACAAGGGTTTTTAGAAACGGTGAAAATCCCTTACAGCGGCTCGGGTGTTCTCGCCTCGGCGCTGGCTATGGACAAAATCCGCGCGAAGCAAATTTGGCTTCAGATGAGCCTCGCAACACCAGACTACGAGTTACTTTCAGACCACACCGACTGGCAAGACGTGGCGCAGCGACTTGGTCTTTGTGTGGTTAAGCCTGTCAGCGGTGGCTCCAGTTTAGGTATCGCAAAGGCGAGTAACGTCAGTGAGTTGCTGTCGGCCTACGAGGCCGCGCTTCGAGTTGGCGCGAGGGTTATGGCGGAGAGCTGTATCGATGGACCCGAATACACCATTGGGGTGCTAGACGGCGAGCTCCTTCCGAGTATTGAGTTAGTTGCCCGTGGCGAGCTGTTCGACTTCGAGGCGAAGTATCTCTCCGAGACAACGCAGATGATTTGTCCGGCCGACCTTGAAGCGCAAGACGCTCAAGAGTTGGACGCGCTGGTTATCTCGGCCTATCACGCGCTAGGTTGTAGCGGCACCGCAAGGGTGGACGTCATGCGCGATTCAAAGGGCTGCTTTCAACTCTTAGAGATCAATACACTTCCCGGGATGACAGAGCATAGTCTGATTCCGCGTGCCGCCGCCGAACTCGGTATCGATTTTGATGAGCTAGTGCTGCGGATTTTGGCAGAGAACCAAGGGAGCAGCAGAGAATGAGAGCCGAGCGCAGGACAGTAATGGCCGGTGGTGCTGCACGTGCGGGCGCTCACGCGGTACGTAAACCGCAGGTCGCTGACGCTGCGCTTGTGAGGTCGCGTGGCCCGCTTCGCTACCTGGTGACGCTCAGCGTTCTCTTTGCGGCATTAGCCTTCGTTGCCCTCGACACATTCGCCGTTTATCGCGCGGAGCTTACCGGTTTTTTCAGCAAGCCAATTTCCAAGGTGAGAATAGAGAATCAATGGCAGCGCGTGAGCGAAAGCGACGTGACAGGCATTCTGCAACAGTATATCGGCGCGAGCTTTTTCGACTTCGATATAAACGGCGCTAGCCGCGATCTTAAAGCGCTGCCTTGGGTTGCCAGCGTTGATGTGAGACGCGTATGGCCCGACACGTTGTCGCTACACCTAAAGGAGGAAGTGCCGATAGCAAAGTGGGGTGCAGTGGAATTGCTGAATCAGTATGGAGAGCTATTCTCGCCTAATAATACTGAAGAATTCACTAGCCTTCCGAATCTTGAAGGGCCTGAGGGAAGCCAGGCGGCAGTGATGCAGCAATACAAACAGCTAAGCCAGATTCTGTCTCCGGCCGGGCTCAGGCTCAAAGGGCTTAAGCTGAGCCATAGAGAGAGCTGGAGTCTGCAGGTCAACGCGATGCAAGTTGAGGTTGGACGGCATGATGTGCTCGCTAGAACGCAGCGGTTTGCCCGCTTTTACGCGCAACAGGACCGAGCGGAAACGGCGCAGTTCGCCTCGGTAGACCTTCGGTATGGAAATGGCATCGCAGTAAAAAAACGCGCGCTTAAACTCGCTCCTTTGAGCGACGTGGCACAACGATAATGACAAGCCTGCGCACTTGGTGTGGGGCGGGAAGGATTGAGAGAGTATGAAAGCGGCAGCGAGCGACAACATGATCGTAGGTCTCGACATCGGGACGTCCAAGGTTGTAGCGATCGTTGGTGAGATCGTAGACGATGGCAGTCTCAATATAATTGGCATAGGTAGCCATCGCTCGCGTGGCCTAAAGAAAGGCACGGTGGTTAATATTGAGTCGACCGTTGAGTCGATACAGCATGCTATCGCGGAAGCAGAAATGATGGCCGGGTGCCAGATTCATTCGGTTTACGCCGGCATAGCAGGCAGCCACATTCGGAGCATGAACTCACATGGCATAGTGGCTATACGTGACGGCGAGGTCGAGCGCGCAGATATCGAACGAGTCATCGACGCGGCACAGGCAGTGGCAATTCCTGCCGATCAGAAGGTTTTACACATCCTCCCCCAAGAATACCTCATCGATGCACAGGAAGGCGTGAAAGAGCCGCTCGGCATGTCCGGCGTCAGACTCGAAGCGAAGGTTCATCTGGTTACATGCGCGATTAACGCCGTTCAGAACATAGAGAAGTGCATCAAGCGCTGTAATTTGGCAGTGGATGAAATCATTTTGGAGCAACTTGCCTCCGCGTATTCGGTGCTCACTGAAGATGAGAAAGAGCTTGGTGTGTGTCTCGTCGATATCGGCGGCGGAACAAGCGACATCGCTATCTTTACAGAGGGCTCGATTCGCCATACTGGTGTTATCCCCATTGCAGGCGATCAGGTCACGAACGATATCGCGATGGCTCTGAGGACGCCGACCGACGACGCCGACGAGATTAAAGTTAAATACGCCTGCGCCCTCACGCAATTGGCCAATGGTGCCGACAGTATTAAGGTGCCCAGCGTAGGTGACAGGCCACCCCGCGAACTGTCGCGGCAAGCGCTCGCCGAAGTCGTCGAGCCACGCTATGTCGAGCTTTTCACACTGGTGCAGCAAGAGCTGCAGCGCAGTGGTTTTCAAGACATGCTGGCAGCAGGAATCGTATTAACCGGCGGGACCAGCAAGATGGAAGGTGTGGTGGATTTGGCGGAAGAGATTTTCCACGCACCGGTTCGTATTGGCGCGCCTCATAATGTTGCGGGCCTTGCCGATATAGTTCGAAACCCCATCTACTCGACGGGTGTTGGGCTGTTGTTATACGGGCTGAAGCAGTTCCAAGAGCAGGGTGGGATTATAACCAAGGGAGAGCCGCGTATAACCTTGGTTAGCCGGGTTAAGAGTTGGTTTCAAGGCGATAATTAGCGCGCAGGCGCGCAAGAATAACTTAATTTTAGGGGGCACTATGTTCGAACTAGTCGAAAACGTTGCGCAGACAGCCGAGATAAAAGTGATCGGCGTTGGCGGTGGTGGCGGTAATGCGGTACACCATATGATTAGCAATCAGGTCGAGGGTGTAGAGTTTATCTGCGCGAATACCGACTCGCAGGCGCTGAGCAACATCGACGCAAAAACCATTCTACAAATGGGTTCGGGTGTAACTAAAGGCCTCGGCGCAGGAGCGAATCCTGAAATAGGTCGACAGGCGGCGTTAGAAGATAGAGATGAAATTGCGGCGATCCTTGCGGGCGCCGACATGGTTTTTATCACGGCAGGTATGGGCGGGGGCACAGGAACTGGCGCGGCACCAATTGTTGCCGAAGTGGCGCGCGAGCTAGGAATCCTAACAGTCGCGGTTGTGACCAAGCCTTTTCCCTTCGAAGGACGCAAGCGTTTATTAGTCGCGCAGCAGGGCATCGAAGCGCTCAGCGAGCATGTAGATTCACTGATCACCATTCCTAACGAGAAGCTTCTCGATGTCTTAGGGAAAGACGCGTCGCTTTTGGATGCGTTCAAGGCGGCCAACGATGTGCTTCTTGGCGCGGTCAAAGGTATTGCCGACCTCATCATGAACCCAGGCATGATCAATGTCGATTTTGCCGACGTGAAAACGGTTATGTCGGAAATGGGAATGGCGATGATGGGTACGGGGCATGCATCCGGCCCAGATCGTGCGAGAGAGGCAGCTGAAGCGGCGATTCGTAGCCCGCTGCTCGAAGACGTTAATCTCGAAGGCGCTCGCGGCATTCTCGTGAATATCACGGCAGGTGAGAATTTATCCCTCGGAGAATTCTCGGAGGTGGGTGATACGATCGAAGAGTTTGCGTCTGATGATGCAACCGTGGTCATCGGTACCGTGATCGATCCAAGCCTCAAAGATGAAATTCGAGTTACAGTCGTGGCAACGGGTCTAGGCTCAGTTCACGCCCGCCCAACGAAAGTCGTCGACAATACACCCAAATACGATGCTATTCGTCGCCCGATTCCGCGCACGGATCGTGGTACAGGCAACACAGCCACTAAAATCGATCCACTTTTTGAGCCTGACGCAGACCTCAACTACTTGGATGTTCCCGCTTTCCTGCGCAATCAGGCAGATTAACGAGGCCGTACGCAGTTGTGCACCAAGAAAAGTCACTTGGGAAAGCTATAGGCCTTTGCTACACTCCCGCTTAGCCCGCAGGCAACCCGATCTTGGGATGCTGCGAGCGAGCGGTGTTAGCTAGTTTCCGCGGCCACAATGACACATCAAAGCCTACAACCCTGGCAGGGCCGACCTATGCTTCGTCAACGCACTCTTAAAAACATCATCCGCGCCACCGGCGTCGGCCTTCACACAGGTGAAAAGGTTTACCTGACGCTGAGGCCCGCCCCAGTGAACACCGGCATAGTCTTTTCACGCGTGGACCTAGACCCCGTCGTGCAAATCAAGGCAAGTGCCACAAATGTTGGTGAGACGACGCTGTCTACCACACTCGTTCAAGACGGCGTAAAGATATCAACGGTCGAGCATCTGATGTCGGCGCTCTCTGGCCTTGGCATCGATAATGCGTTTATCGACGTGAGCGCCCCGGAAGTGCCGATAATGGATGGCAGTGCTGGGCCTTTCGTATTCCTGATTCAATCGGCGGGTATCGAAGAGCAATCAGAGCCTAAGCGGTTTATAAAGATCCTCAAGACGCTGCGACTCGAACAGGGTGACAAGACTGTGAGCCTTGAACCTTTCGACGGTTTTAAAGTCAGCTATACCTTGCTCTACGATCACCCCGTCTATAAAAAGTACACCAAGAAAGCGACCATTGATTTCAGCAGCACGTCTTTTGTGAAAGAGGTGAGCCGCGCCCGCACGTTCGGCTTTATGCATGAATTCGAAGAGTTGCGTAATCGTAATTTAGCGCTTGGCGCGAGCATGGATAATGCCATCGCAGTAGGCGACTATAAGGTTCTCAACGAAGATGGCCTCCGCTACGAAGACGAATTTGTTAAGCACAAAATCCTCGACTCAATCGGCGATCTCTATCTTCTTGGCAATAGCCTCATCGGCGAGTTCAAAGGGCACAAGTCGGGCCATGCCCTGAATAACGCGTTACTGCGCATGCTCGAAGAAAACGAAGATGCATGGGAGATTGTAAGCTTCGAAGAAGACAACAATGTGCCGATATCGTATATGAAACCCGTCCTCGCCGCGTAACCCTGTTACTGGCGGGTAAGGGCTTGTTTTTGTTCTAAATCTCGCCTTTTTGGCGGTGAGGGTCCGAACGCGTTGAGAGCTTCAACGCTTGCATCCTCTTGCTGCGTCAATTACTCTCGCTGTTCTTTCTCATGCGCGGCTTAAGGCGTCTCTGATGCCTATTCTCTTGACGCGTAGTTGCTTATAGCCCGTTGCCCTTGTAGCCGAATAATTTATAGCTAATTAAATGAAACTCCTTTTAATCGATCAGCGCCACGGTCAAAGTCGTAGCCTCGAGCTCAAAGGATGGCTGCGCGCGCTCCTGTCGCTTTGCCTGCTCGGCACCCCCGTTGGTCTTGGTTATTTCGGCTATCAGCTCGCCGCCGGTCAAAACGACGACTCTTTAGTCTTTAACCAGCAATCAGCCGAGAACTGGCAGAAAGAGCTGGCGCTTCAGGCGCTTCAATTAGAACAACTCCGCTCTGCCTCAGAACAAGAACTAGACGCACTCACTCTTAAACTGGCTAAGCTTCAGGCTCGCCTCTCACGCCTCGATGCGCTGGGTGAAAGGGTGGCGGGCTTAGCCAATATTGATAGCTTCGATGCGGTGACGACGTCCTCGTACCTCGTCGGTGGGCTTGAAATTGGTATCGCAAGCGGCACGCCAGATGAGTTTGCAGGTTCTAATTTGTTGGCGTCGATTAGTGAGCTTGAAGAGCTTATAAACGAGCGGCAGCAGCAGCTTGGTAATATCGAAGGTCTGTTAATCGATCAGCGTGCTATCGAAGACGGCTTTGTCGCCGGGCGCCCGATAGAGAATGCGTGGATAGCATCCCCATTCGGCAGACGCCCAGACCCTATCACCGGCAAGAGCAGTTTCCACAGCGGCATAGATCTGACCACTGGCAAGGCGGGTGCACAGATTAGTAGCGTCGCAGGTGGCGTTGTAACCTGGGCCGGACCACGGTCTGGTTATGGTCTGATGGTTGAGGTCAACCACGGCAATGGCTTTACGACGCGCTATGCCCATTCGCAAGAATTGTTTGTCGAGGTGGGAGATGTCGTATCCCGTGATGATAAACTCGCCTTAGTAGGCTCCACAGGCCGTTCTACTGGACCCCATGTTCATTTCGAGGTCTATAAAAACGGCCGCGTCGTCGATCCTGCCTCTTATATCCGCCGCACCATCCGCTAACTCCTACGCCCAATTCGGTAGCTGACTCTGCTCGCCCTCAACACAAAGGCCGAGAGAGCGCTTCTACTCGTCCGGAAAGAGATTTCGGTCGAACACTACATTTTCTAGAATTTACTTATAAATCGAAGACACTATGAAACTATTCAGCAAGATTTTCGGCAGCAGCAATTCGCGCAAGCTCAAAAAACTAAAACGCAGTGTCACTCAGATCAGCGTGTTAGAGGAGGGCTTAAAAGGCCTCAGCGACGACCAGTTAAAGGCTAAAACTGTCGAGTTTCAGGAGAGAATCGCCGGAGGCGAAAGCGTCGATGCACTCCTGTCTGAAGCGTTTGCGGTTGCGCGCGAGGCGAGCATCAGGGTGTTAGGCATGCGCCATTTCGACGTTCAGTTGATCGGCGGCATGGTGCTTAACGAGGGCAGCATTTCTGAGATGCGCACGGGCGAGGGCAAGACATTGATGGCCACGCTGCCGGCCTATCTAAATGCGCTCTCCGGCAAGGGCGTGCACATTGTCACCGTGAATGAGTATCTCGCCGAACGCGATGCTAACTGGATGCGTCCGCTTTATGAGTTTCTTGGTTTAACGGTGGGGGTTATTAAGTCTGGGCAGAATCCAGCGGAAAAGAAAGCCGCCTACGAGAGCTCAATTACCTATGGCACTAATAACGAATTTGGGTTTGATTATCTGCGCGACAATATGGCATTTAGGGTAGCCGATAAGATGCAACGCGAACTCAATTTCGCGGTGGTCGATGAAGTCGATTCTATTCTGATAGACGAGGCTCGTACGCCGCTTATCATCTCCGGTGCTGCCGAGAACAGTTCACAACTCTATATCGCGATCAATTCACTTGTGCCAAAGCTTGAGCGTGGCGAAAAGATCGAAAAGACGAAGATGGAGCAGATGGACAAAAGCTATGTGGCCGAGGAGGAGGGCCATTTCAGCGTTGATGAGAAGAGCCGTCAGGTAGAGCTCACAGAATCTGGGCACGAGTTCGTCGAAGGTTTACTGATCGAACAGAAGCTTTTGGCCGACGGTGACTCACTCTATTCCGCAACGAATCTGTCGCTACTGCATCACGTACATTCAGCGTTAAAGGCACATTACCTTTTCAACCGCGACGTTGAATATATTGTCAAAGAGAAGCGTATTGTTCTGATTGATGAGCATACGGGACGGACGATGGAAGGCCGCAGACTATCCGAGGGACTTCATCAAGCGTTGGAAGCTAAGGAAGGGGTAGAGATTCAGAGCGAGAGCCAGACGCTTGCATCGACCACGTTCCAAAATTATTTCCGCCTTTACAACAAACTCTCTGGTATGACTGGAACCGCCGACACCGAAGCGTTCGAGTTTAGCCAGATCTATGGACTAGACGTGGTGGTCATCCCAACTAATAACCCGATGGTGAGGGATGATGCTAACGATCTTATCTTCCTGAGTATGGAGGAGAAACTTGAGGCAATAGTTGCCGATATCACAGAGATCAGCGCTGCAGGAGCGCCGGTGCTTGTAGGCACTGCATCAATCGAAACGTCCGAAGCTATCTCGAAATTTCTCACTAAAAGTAAAATCACTCACGAGGTTTTGAACGCGAAGTTTCACGAACGCGAGGCGCAGATTATTGCTCAGGCGGGTCGTCCAGGTATTGTCACTATTGCAACCAACATGGCTGGGCGAGGAACGGACATTGTGCTCGGTGGAAATTGGGAGGTCGAAGTAGAGGATCTTAAAGATCCCACCCTCGAAAAAATTGAGGAAGTGAAGGCAGCATGGCAGGAGAGACACGATCAAGTACTCGCCGCCGGCGGCTTGCATATTATTGGCACGGAGCGTCATGAGTCCCGACGCATCGACAATCAGCTGCGTGGCCGTGCAGGGCGTCAGGGCGATCCGGGATATTCGCGCTTTTACTTGTCGATGGAAGACAATCTGCTGAGAATTTTTGCGACAGACGCGGTTAAAAACTTTATGCAGAAACTGGGCATGGAGCGCGGCGAGGCAATCGAGCATGGCATGGTGACGCGCGCAATAGAAAAGGCGCAGCGAAAAGTAGAAGGGCGCAATTTCGACATTCGAAAACAGCTTTTAGAGTATGACAACGTGGCAAACGATCAGCGCACAATTGTCTACCGTCAGCGCAATGAATTGATGGCGAGCGATGATATTTCAGACCTTCTCGTCGATATGCGCAAAGAGGTGGTGGAGCAGCTTGTCGATACCTTCATCCCGCCCCAGAGCGTACCCGAGCAATGGGATATCGAGGGTCTTGAGCAGGCACTGCAGGTCGAATTTGCGAGTGAGCAGCCAGTGCAAGCCTGGCTCGATGCGGACGAGAAACTCTATGAAGAGCAGATTAAAGAGAGGGTGCTCGAGAATCTAAATCAGGCCTACGAGGAGAAAAGTGCGGCTGTCGGGGACAAGATGCGGGCGTTTGAGAAGCAGATTACACTGCAAATTCTTGACGGTCTCTGGAAAGAGCATCTCGCTACGATGGACCACCTAAGACAGGGTATTTTCCTTCGCAGCTACGGCGGTAAGAATCCTAGGCAGGAGTATAAGCGAGAGGCCTTTGCGTTGTTCCAAGACTTGATGACTAACCTACAGCAAGAAGTGACCAAGGTATTAAGTCATGTTCGTATTCGGCAGGACGACGAGGCCGATGCAATAGAGAAACAGCGTGCGGCGGAGCTTGCAGCACAGAAGCTAAGTCTCCAGCATCAGCAGTCTTCGGCGCTTTCCGAACCCCGTGCGCCCTCGGATGCGGCTCAGCGCGCAACCGTGCCTGTGGGATCGAACCGAGTTGATCCTGCTCCATTCGTGCGCGAGCTTCCGAAAGTAGGTCGCAACGAATTATGCCCGTGTGGTTCTGGTAGAAAATACAAAGCCTGCCACGGAAAAATTGCTTAGGCGGTGATGCCGCTGGAGCTTGATAGACTCAAACAACCAATAGGTAGGATGTAAGATGGAAAACGTGAGCGTCGAAGGCGTTCGTTCGGCGGCGATTGAAAGCGGTATCCGCTATGCGAATCGCCTTGATCTAGTTTTGTTTGAGCTAGCTGAAAAGACAAAAACAGCGAGTGTATTCACGCTTAATGCTTTCTGTGCTGCGCCGGTTACGGTCGCACGTAGGCATATTGCTGCTATGTCACCGCGTTATTTGTTAATTAATACCGGCAACGCGAATGCGGGTACAGGAGTTCAGGGCGAACGCGATGCGATCGCTTGCTGTGAAGCCGTTGCGCGCGAATGCGGTGTTAATGCTGAGCAAGTATTGCCGTTTTCAACCGGAGTTATAGGTGAACTGCTGCCGGTCGACAAAATTGTCAGCGCGCTGCCTGCCGCTCACAAAGCGCTGGCGGTAGATCAAATTGCAGCGGCGGCGCGAGGTATCATGACGACGGATACGCGGCCCAAAATGGTTTCTCGTCAAGTCATGGTCGAAGGGCATCAGGTAACGATCTCCGGTATTGCGAAGGGATCGGGCATGATTAAGCCCAATATGGCGACAATGCTCTCCTATATTTTTACGGATGCGAGGTTAACGCAATCAACACTTGATCGCCTTTTGCGTAAACAGGTTGCGCGCAGTTTTAATCGAATAACAGTCGATGGTGATACCTCTACCAACGACTGTTGCCTGCTCTCTGCGACAGGCTATTCGGCTGCGCCGGTTGAAGCGGAGTCGGGGCAATGCCACGCTGTTTTCGAGGAAGCGTTGGCTGACGTTTTCCGCGAATTGGCTGTTGCATTAATCAAAGATGCGGAAGGCGCGACTAAATTTGTCACGGTTGCAGTTACTGGTGGCCGCGATAGCAGCGAATGTTTGCAAGTTGGCTATGCCGTCGCCGAATCTCCATTGGTTAAAACCGCCTTATTCGCCTCAGATCCCAATTGGGGGCGCATATTGGCAGCGATCGGACGGGCGGGATTGGATAGCCTTGATATTAATGCTGTCGAGGTGTGGTTAGGGAATACTCGCATTGTCGAGAATGGATGCCGTGACGCGCACTACACCGAAGAGGCTGGTCAGGCAGAGATGGACAGAAACGAGATCACTATTTCGATAAGCCTCGCACGGGGTGACTTCTCTGAGAAAATATTCACCGCAGACCTGTCATACGACTATGTCCGCATAAACGCCGATTATCGCAGTTAGTGGCCGTGCCGGAAACGTCATTGCTTGTTGCCGTTGGGGTTATTCAAGACTCGGCTGGCCGCGTGCTAGTCGCGCTGCGTAGCGAGCGGCAGCACCAAGGCGGGCTGTGGGAGTTTCCCGGCGGCAAAGTTGAGAAAGGCGAAACCGTGCGCGAGGCGTTATGTCGCGAGCTTTACGAAGAGCTTGGGATCAAAGTCGAAGCAGCTGTACCGTTTAAGCTGCTCGATTACAGGTATGTCGATCGCCGCGTATTGCTCGATGTCTGGAGGGTAACTCGCTTTACAGGCGAGCCTACCTCGCGCGAATCGCAGCCATTAGAATGGCGCGCGGTGACTGACCTTAACCCAGACGAATTTCCTGCGGCGAATAGGCAGATTATCAGCGCGCTACGCAGTGAAGAATTGCTCGATGGACAAGAAGGAGAGAGGGTGGGACTAGCGAGTGCCAGAGACCTTACTGATACTGAGTAGGGTCTGTAGAGAGCAGAGCCTCATCGAATTCATCGGAATAATCAGGCTCGCCAGCAATCGCATGGCGTTCGTTTGCCCAGTCGCCGAAATCTATCAACCGGCAGCGTTCGCTGCAAAATGGGCGTGATTCGTTTTTCTCTGCCCACTCAACGACTGACTGGCAGGTAGGGCAATTGACTGTCTTCATTCTTCTACTCGTTAGGTTTCGACATCTGCGCCGCTTTGCTCATGACGCAATACTGTTTGTGCTGTGCGAGAACAGCGTCAGCGAGCGATGCAAGATCTGACTCGTTACTGATCATATCATCTGCACGGGCGAGCCTGTCGGGGCGAGCGATCTGAGCCTCGATTATTGCCTCGATAGTTTCGAGGCTGCTTCCATCGCGCTGCAGCGTTCGAGCTAGCTGAGTCTCCTTGCTGACATCGATCACTAGAACTCTGTCGACAGCCTCGGCTTGGTCGGTCTCAAGTAATAAAGGAGAGACTAACAAACAGTAAGGGCCTGTGCAGGCAGCGAGACGGCTCATCATCAGCGCCCTGATTAAGGGATGGAGCAGGGCTTCAAGCCATACTTTCTTCTCTGGATCAGCGAAAACGAGCGCGCGTAGACGAGCACGATCTAAGTTGCCCGCTGAATCTAACAGATCATCACCAAAGTGCTCGGCAATGGCGAGCAGGGCGGGTGAGCCTGCCTCGACGACTTCCCGGGCAAGCAAATCGGTATCGACTAACTCTATCCCTTGTGCGGCAAAAAGTTCTGCTGCTGCGCTTTTGCCGCTGCCGATTCCACCGGTTAGTCCAACAATCATTATGCTCATAGTCTCGTTTTTGGGTCCCGCTTTATCCGTTGTTTTCGTGAGCCCTGTACCTTTTTTTTAGCCGAAATTGCTTCAATGTACCGGTCTAATGCGGCGCAAAGAGCGTCCCATACAGAGCGAGAGCTTGCGGTCCCCAGATTAGCATGACAAAACCAGCGGTGGCTAAAAAGGGTCCAAACGGCAGAGGTGCACTGCGCTCGCGTCCACCAAAGACGATGAGGATAAGCCCTATTACTGCTCCCGCCAATGATGCTAGCAAGAGAACGGGAAGGATAGCCTGCCAGCCTAACCATGCGCCGAGAGCCGCAAGCAGCTTGAAATCCCCGTAACCTAGACCTTCTTTGCCAGTAACCAATAAAAACGCCCAGAACAGGCTCCAGAGCGTCATATAGCCGGCGGCTGCGCCTATTACCGCATCAAAAAGCGAGACGCCGGGTAATCCAAGGTTAAACGCTGAGACTAATAGGCCAAGCCAGAGGAGCGGAAGCGTCAAATCATCGGGTAATAGATGATGGTCTAAATCGATCAGGCTGAGTGCGAGCAGAAACCATGCGAAAGCGAGGAAAGCGAGTGTGCTCGCTGTAAAGCCGAAGGTCATGGCGACGAGTATAGAAGCAACGGAGGCGGCTATTTCAACGAGAGGATAGCGGGCTGATATTCTGGATTTGCAGTGCCGGCAACGTCCGCGAAGAAACAGGAAACTGACAACGGGTACATTTTCACTCGCGCTAAGTTGCTGCGCGCAAGAAGGGCAGTGCGAACGCGGAACGGCGAGGTTGAAGGCTTCAGTAGGCAACTCGCTACTCTGCCAGGCGCGCTCAAGCATAATTGGCAGACGGTAGGCGATAACGTTGATAAAGCTGCCGACGAGAAGTCCGAGAAGCGCAACGAAGCCGAGAAAAAGAGTAGGGTTGCTGACTAGGGCTGAGGCGAGTGTCATGGTTTGTCGAGCGACTCCGAAAGTATGATTAGATCACTGATCCTAATTGGAAAATGGGCAGGTACATGGCAATAACCAAGCCTCCGACAAGAATTCCGATAACAACTATGATGGCAGGTTCTAGGAGAGAAGTCAGGCTATCGACTGCGTCATCTACTTCGGCCTCGAAATGGCTCGCGCTGCGTTCAAGCATCGCATCGAGCGAGCCAGATTCTTCGCCAATGCTGGCCATCTGACTGATCATGTTAGGGAAAAGCGCTGTGTCGCTGATGGCGGAGTGCAGTGGCTGACCGCTAGCGACATCGGAGCGAATTTGCTTGGTCGCCTCTTCGTAGACACTGTTGCCGGTTGCGCCAGCGACAGACGCGAGTGCATCCACTAGGGGGACTCCTGCGGCATAGGTGGTAGAGAGAGTCCGACTGAATCGCGCATAGCAAGAAGTGCGCACGATATTGCCAAAGATGGGCAGACGAAGGAGCGCACGGTCGGCGAGTCGGCGCAGCCTTTTTGAGCGCAACAAGGCCTCTTTAAATAGGACGAAGGTGAGGGCGGCAGCGGGCAGCACTTGCCACCAATAGGCAATAACCCAGTCCGACAGTGAAACAACCAACAGCGTAAATGCAGGTAGCTCTGCACCAAAGCTCGAAAAGGTTTCGGCAAGTGCGGGCACAATTTTGATGAGCATAATTCCGGTGGTCGCTAAGGCCACGAGGATTATGGCTATAGGGTAATTCATTGCCTTTCTGATCTTCGATTTAAGCGCCTCTGTTTTTTCTTTAAACGTGGCGAGTCGGTCGAGCATTATTTCCAGTGCGCCTGAACTCTCCCCGACTTCAATTAAATTGCAATAAAGCCATCGAATACTCGCGGGTAACGGCGAAGACTTTCTGCGAAGCTATTGCCGGCTGCGATCTCGGCCCTGATGGCTGTTGTCAGTAAACTCATTCGTGGATGGTCTAAACCTTGAATGACAATATCGAACGATTGCACTAACGGAATTCCGGCTTTCATCATCGTGGCTAACTGACGGGTGAAAAGAGCAACATGGGCAGTTTTTATCTTGTTGCTTAGCGAGAAAGACAGGGGCGAGCTTGGGCGCTTAACGCGACTACGTTGAATGCCCATTTTCGCTAGTTTATGCAGCGCTAGCTGTTTATCTAGGGCTTGGATTTCACCTTTCCGACGGTTTCCAAACCTATCGTATCCATGCCAAGAAAATGTTATCGAAGTCGGCTGCCTTTGCATTTTTAGGTCTTATCGGGATTTTTACTTATAAAGGTATAGTCCATGCCGGCGCACTCCGCGAGTTTTGGTGGGGTGCGCAGGCACGAGTTCTTAGCAGAAATTAGCCGCGACGCAGGTGCCGCCCACGACCCATGCCACCGGAGGCACGATGCCATTCGGGGTTAGGGTGTAGGTAATTCCTGCCAGGGGAGAGCCATCCGCTTGCCAGGTCATAGTGATCACACCGTTTGCCACTAGGCTACCGTGCACACTGGCTGCTGCGACAACCGTAGCAGGAATGCCCATCGCAGCAACCGCGCCTCCGTCCAATGCGTCGAGATCAGCGGGCCCGCGCGTCTGAATTGCAATTTCGACAGACGTTCGTAGCGGAGCGGCAGCAGACACGAGCTCCGTGAATTCGGCGCGCTGTGCGAAAACGTTGTATTGAGGCACTGCAATTAGGGCGAGAATGCCGATAATGACGATGACCACCATTATTTCGATAAGAGTAAAGCCACTATCGCGGGACTGCGAACGACGTATCAAGCGGTAGCGGGTAGGCGAGTAAAGGGTGAGCGTATTCATAGTGTTTCTCCGTCGTATTCTCAAATTAGGCTGAGTATTCTTCTCGTAGGCAGTGAGTAAACAGGACTGCTCACGGTAGTTAAGGCCGCGCTCTTTAGAGGTGCAGCCCTTGCCATATATAGAACCGAATACGGAAGGTTTCCTGACAGCTATTTTTTAAATGAGATGAAATTGAGCGCTGAGATCGTAGCCAGCTAGGTATCTCTCTGTGTCTCTTTGTATCTTTCTGCCTCTCTCTGCCTCTCTCCGCGTCTCGTGGTGTGTCTGTAACCGCCAAAACTCGGTTCAGCTCGCATTAATATGACGCAACCTAAGCTGAATTCTCGAAAAGCGCGTATTAGATTCGTGAAAACCAACATAACGCACGCTTGAATGATTTAAGCAGGTAGTTTATGTTTCCGAAGCTTTATTGCGCGCGGTGCGCGATCAAATGGGAGTCTCGAAGCAGCAAGACCCGAGGCTATAGATAGCGGTGATTAGAATGGGTAGTAAAATGAGAAAAGCGACGAGTAGTTCGAGAAGTAGTTCGATGAGTCTGTCGATTCACGTAGCCGCCACGCGGGCTTTCTCCGCGGCATTGCTGGTCGCAGGTTTGATATCCTCGCAGGTGGTTCTCGCAGAGGCTCGCACAATAAAGGACGGTGTCTTTACCCAAGCGCAAGTTGATGCGGGCAAAGCAACATACGATACAAGCTGCAAGACCTGTCATGACATGCGTTTCTATCGGGATGCACTCAAGTCTTGGGATGGACAGCCTGTGCTTTGGATGTGGGAAACAATCCTAGGAACGATGCCTGCCGATAATCCGGGTTCATTGATGCTCGAGGAATACACCGACGTCGTGGCCTATATTTTGTCTGAGAATGGCTTCCCAGCGGGAGAGACAGCGCTAGATCCAGACGGCAACATGTCTGATATCAGCATCGTTGCCCCGTAACTAATTTTTCAACTCTCAAACAAACCTTGGCTCGTCGATGCTATCCGGCTAGGCGGGCCTCTGGTCTTCCGGTATCAATCAATCCGTACCGCAATCCTCCTCTATCTTTTTCAGTGTATTGGCGTCTCTCTGGTCTAAATCAAGGTCGTATTTCTCGGCTAAACCCTTCCAAAGGTTTGCGTACTCACACTGGAATTCTTTGCGCGGCAGGTAACGGCTAGGGCCTCTATTCGATTTTCTTCTTATTTCGCGCTTTTTTACGAGTACGAGATTGATTGGGTCGTTGGAGAATTGGATTTTCTTACTCTGTGGCCATCGATCGCCCCCGTGCGTTTGAGCATAGAGTCTAGGAATGACGTGGTCGATATCGATTTGGGTTGCGACTGTGAAAATCTCGCCCGTGTATTCGTCAAGCCATTCACCTGTTCTGACTATGCAATTTCTTGGATTGGTGTAGCGTGCCTCGATTCTGCTCGTCAGCACAAGCATTTCTTGACGTGTCGACTGACAGTCATTGTCGAAATCTTGCTCGAAATTCCAGTCCTCCTCGTTAAAGAATTTTTCCCTATCGCGTCTATCGATAAGAAGGCTGTCGCGACCGACCCGATTAAATGTGTCCGGCATCTCGCAGCCGCCAAGGTGGCAATGATAGGAATTAAACTGATAGTGCCCG
>Ga0228634_1000887_pt1 | contig 19458 bp, 16 predicted proteins | sample 42DmetaG_FD_190063 | JGI IMG/M metagenome (GOLD analysis project Ga0228634, IMG submission 190063) | Seawater microbial communities from Monterey Bay, California, United States - 42D | ecosystem: Environmental > Aquatic > Marine > Coastal | place: USA: California | collected 2016-09-27 | reverse complement strand
TTCTTGGGTGCGGGCTCTGTCATCCACGCGATGCACCACGAACAAGACATGCGCAACTATGGCGGCCTGCGTAAAAAAATCCCCCTGACCTTCTGGGCGATGATGATCGGAACATTGGCGATTACGGGTGTGGGTATCCCGCTTTTGTACGTGGGCTTTCCAGTCGGCTTCGCGGGCTTTGTCTCCAAGGACGCGATCATCGAGAGCGCATATGCAGGCACCGCGGGGGGCTACGCCTTCTGGATGCTGGTCGTCGCAGCCTTGTTCACCAGCTTCTACAGCTGGCGCCTGATGTTCATGACATTCTACGGCACGCCGCGTGGCGACAAGCATACCCATGAACACGCGCATGAAAGTCCCCTCGTGATGACTGCCCCGCTTGGTATCCTTGCGATTGGTGCCGTGTTTGCAGGCATGGTGTTCTATGGTCCGTACTTCGGCAGCCAAGCCAAGGTCGACAAGTTCTTTGGCACCCACGAGGGTGGCGCGTATGGTGAGCATCACGCCGCAACCAATGTAATCCCGTTGATCGCGCAGGCCCACGCCGCAGGCGACAAAGACCACGCCGAGCGCGCACCCCAAAAAGCGGGCCACGGTGGTATCTACATCGGCGACGACAACACCATGATCCACGATGCGCACATCGTGCCCAAGTGGGTTAAGGTCTCTCCGTTCATTGCGATGTTGCTGGGCTTTGCCGCGGCATGGGTTGGCTATATCAAACGCCCCGAATGGCCCAAAGCATGGGCCGAGGCGGCGCAACCGCTGTACCTGTTCTTGTTGAACAAATGGTACTTCGACGAACTCTACGATGCGGCCTTCGTTAAACCTGCCCAAGCCATTGGCCGGTTCCTTTGGAAAAAGGGCGATGAGGCGACGATTGACGGCGGTATCAACGGGCTTGCGATGGGGATCATTCCCTTCATCACCCGTCTCGCGGGTCGGGCACAGTCCGGCTATCTGTTCCACTACGCCTTCGCGATGGTCATTGGAATCGTTGTGTTGGTCACATACATGACGATCGCCGGAGGGGCGAAATAATGGAAAACAACCTCCTCTCCTTTATCACGTTTACCCCATTGTTGGGGGCTCTGATCCTTGCGTTGTTCTTGCGCGGTGATGACGCCGCTGCACAACGCAATGCCAAGTGGTTGGCCCTTGGTGCTACGGTATTCACGTTCTTGTTCTCAATCGGGTTGCTGACCGGGTTTGACGCGCAAAACACGGACTTCCAGTTTGTTGAGGAACGCACTTGGCTGCTGGGTCTGACCTACAAGATGGGTGTTGATGGCATTTCGGTTCTGTTCGTGATGCTCACGACATTCCTGATGCCGCTGGTGATTGCCGCGTGTTGGGATGTGACCCACCGGGTCAAGGACTACATGATCGCGCTTCTGATCCTTGAGACGCTTATGATCGGCGTATTCTGTGCGCTCGACCTGATCCTGTTCTATGTCTTCTTTGAGGCGGGCCTGATCCCGATGTTCCTGATTATCGGGATTTGGGGCGGCAAGAACCGCATTTATGCGAGCTTCAAGTTCTTCCTCTATACCCTCCTCGGCTCGGTGTTGATGCTGGTGGCGATGGTCGCGATGTATGTCGACGCGGGCACGACAGATATTCCGACCCTGCTGACCCACACCTTCGCAACCGAGAGCTTCTCGGTCCTGGGCATCCATGTAGTCGGCGGTTTGCAGACCATGATGTGGCTGGCGTTCTTTGCGTCATTCGCGGTGAAGATGCCCATGTGGCCGGTGCACACTTGGTTGCCCGACGCCCACGTTCAAGCGCCAACAGCGGGCTCTGTCGTTCTGGCGGCGATTTTGCTGAAAATGGGGGGCTATGGGTTCCTGCGGTTCTCATTGCCCATGTTCCCGGTGGCATCAGACTTGCTGGCACCGATGGTCATGTGGCTGTCCGTGATCGCGATTATCTACACCTCGCTGGTGGCGTTGGTGCAGGACGATATGAAAAAGCTGATCGCCTATTCGTCAGTGGCCCACATGGGTTACGTCACGGCGGGGATCTTTACGGCCAACCAGCAAGGCATTGACGGGGCGATCTTTCAGATGATCTCCCACGGGTTCGTGTCTGGCGCGCTGTTTTTGTGTGTCGGCGTGATTTACGATCGGATGCACACCCGTGAGATCGACGCCTACGGTGGTCTTGTGAACCGGATGCCTGCTTATGCGTTGGTGTTCATGCTGTTTACGATGGCCAACGTCGGCTTGCCTGGCACTTCGGGATTCATCGGTGAATTCCTCGTGCTGATGGGGCTGTTCCAATACAACACATGGATCGCAATGTTCGCGACGACCGGTGTGATACTGTCGGCCTGTTACGCGCTGTGGCTTTACCGCCGTGTCGTGTGGGGTGATCTGATCAAGGAAAGCCTCAAATCGATCACGGACATGACCACGCGTGAGCGCGCGATCTTTGCGCCGTTGATCGTCATGACGATTCTCTTTGGCGTCTATCCCGCCCCCATTCTCGACATCATCGGGCCCTCGGTTGAGGCTCTTGTTGCTGATTATCAAACCGCGACCCTCGTGACGGACACCGTCACGGCTGTGGCCGCCGCAAGCCAATAGGACGCACGTGATGAGCGCTGACCTCAACATCATCCTGCCCGAAATCCTGCTGTCGCTGTTCGCGATGGGGGCCCTGTTGGGCGCGGTCTATACCGGCAAGGACAAACTGGCCCTGCCGATTTTATGGGCCACCGCCGGCCTGTTCGTGGCCATGGCATTCTGGATCGGCGTGTCCGGTGACACGGACCGCATGGCGTTTGGCGGTATGTTCATCGACGACGCCTTTTCGCGCTTCGCCAAGGTGACGATCTTACTGAGTGCTGCTGCCGTTTTGTTGCTGGGCCAAGACTACATGACCCGCAACGATATGCTCAAATTCGAGTACCCTGTGCTGGTCACACTTGCGGTTGTCGGCATGATGACCATGGTCTCCGCTGGTGATCTGATGGTCCTCTACATGGGGCTCGAGCTGCAATCTTTGGCACTTTACGTCGTCGCGTCTATGCGACGCGATAACCTGCGCTCGACCGAAGCGGGGCTTAAGTATTTCGTGTTGGGCGCGCTTTCTTCGGGTCTGTTGCTCTATGGTGCGTCGCTGACCTACGGCTACGCGGGCACGACCAATTTCGCAGGCATCATTGCCGCGGCTGAGGGCGATATCTCGCTCGGGCTATTGTTCGGCCTCGTGTTCATGGCGTCTGGCCTTGCGTTCAAGGTTTCGGCAGCACCCTTCCATATGTGGACACCGGACGTTTACGAAGGCTCGCCCACGCCTGTCACCGCGTTCTTTGCGACCGCACCCAAGGTCGCGGCCATGGGGCTGTTTGCTCGCGTCGTGCATGATGCCTTTGGTGGTGTTGTCGCTGACTGGCAGCAGATCATCGCGCTGCTGGCTGTGGCGTCGATGTTCCTAGGTGCGATTGCTGCGATTGGTCAGACCGATATCAAACGCCTGATGGCTTACTCTTCGATTGCGCATATGGGCTTTGCTTTGATGGGTCTTGCGGCTGGTACGGCTGCGGGTGTGCAGGGGATGCTGATTTACATGGCGGTCTACGTCACCATGAACATCGGGACCTTTGCGTTTATCCTGTCCATGCGCCGGGATGGCCGGGACGTGACGGATATTGCCGCGCTCAACATGCTGTCCAAATCGCATCCGACACATGCCTTGGCGCTGTTGGTTCTGTTGTTCTCGCTTGCGGGTATCCCGCCGATGCTGGGCTTCTTTGGCAAGCTATACGTGCTGCAAGCCGCCGTGGACGCGGGCCTGTTCTGGCTTGCGGTTCTGGGCGTTGTCGCTTCGGTAATCGGTGCGTTCTATTACCTGCGTCTGGTCTATTTCATGTACTTCGGCACGGAGGGCGAGCCCCTCGACCAAGCGATGCCTGTAATCCAATGGGTGGCAATGGTTGGTTGTGCTGCGATCATGGTCTTGGGCATCGTAAACCTGTTTGGGATCGAAGGTCTTGCGGCGGCGGCTGCGGAAACGCTGGTCCGCTAAGATGCGGATTGGTTGTGCCCATCGCGGGGGTCACGCATCGTGATCCCGCGCTGGCCCGAGGGTGTCGGGCAAGTTATCCTCCCCACCGTTGATAGCACTTCGCTAGAGGCCGCGCGCCAAGCCCCGCATATCGCGGGGCCGACGTGGTTTTTGGGGCTAGAGCAAACCGCAGCCAAGGGGCGGCGCGGGCGCGCGTGGTCCAATCCGGCGGGCAACTTTGCAGCATCGTTGGTCTATCGCCCGGGTGGCGCGATTGCGCATCGGGCGCTGCGCAGCTTTGTGGCCTCGCTTGCGTTGCAGGATGCGTTAATCGCGGCCACGGGCCGGACTGAGGGGCTGCGGCTTAAGTGGCCCAACGACGTGCTGTTGAATGGGGGCAAACTGGCGGGCATCTTGTTGGAAAGCGGCCCCTCCGAGACCCTGATCATCGGGATCGGTGTAAACCTGCGCGCCGCCCCAACGCAGGCTGAGGTCGAAACCGGTGCGGTGGCGCCCGTGTCCCTTTTGTCCGAGACAGGCACCGACATCACGCCCGAGGCATTCCTTGATCTTTTGGCGCCCGCATTCGCCGCCGTTGAGGCGCAATTCCTGACCTACGGCTTTGACGCTGTGCGCACCCGCTGGCTGGCCAACGCCGCCAAATTGGGTGAGCCGATCCACGCGCGCACCGTCACCGAGACCCACCACGGCACGTTCGAGACCGTGGACGCGGAGGGGCAACTGGTGTTACGGACCGCGGCGGGCCAGCGGATGATCTCGGCGGGCGACGTATTTTTCTAAAGGGGGCAGCCATGCTTCTTGCCATCGATTGCGGAAATACCAACACCGTCTTTTCCATCTGGGACGGCGATGACTTCGTGGCGAGCTACCGGATGTCGACGGATCATGCCCGCACCGCGGATGAGTATTTCGCATGGATCAGCCAGATGATGCTGCTGCAAGGGGTGGCTGCGCGGATCGACAGCGCGATCATCTCATCGACGGTGCCGCGTGTGGTGTTTAACCTGCGCGTTCTGTGCGACCGGTATTTCGACAGCCGCCCCCGAGTTGTTGGCAAGCCGGGCTGTGCCCTGCCGGTCGAAACACGGGTGGACGCCGGGACTGCCGTAGGGTCAGATCGCCTTGTAAACACGGTGGCAGGTTACGATCTATTTGGGGGCAACCTGATTGTCGTCGATTTCGGCACCGCCACGACGTTTGATGTGATAGACCATGACGGTGCTTATATCGGCGGCGTGATTTCCCCTGGGGTGAACCTGAGCCTTGAGGCGCTGCACCGCGCGGCGGCCGCGCTCCCCCATGTGGATATCAGCAAGCCATCGGCCGTGATTGGCACCAACACCATCGCCTGCATGCAGTCGGGCGTTTTCTGGGGCTACATCGGCCTCGTCCGAGAGATTTGCGCGCGGATCAAAGCTGAGCATGGCGCGCCTATGAAGATCATCGCTACAGGGGGACTGGCCCCACTTTTCCAGCAAACCGAGACGCTCTTTGATGCTTTCGAAGAGGACCTGACAATGCACGGACTGACTGTGATACATAAATACAATGAGAGTTTAGAGGCCTAATGAAAAAACCTGACCGACTGATCTACCTCGCCCTCGGGGGCGCGGGTGAGATTGGCATGAACGCCTATGTGTATGGCTACGGCCCCAAAGGCAAAGAACGCTTTATCCTTGTGGACCTAGGCATCGCCTTTCCTGACATGGACAGCACTCCGGGTGTGGATGTGATCCTGCCGGATATGTCGTGGCTCGCGGAGCAGGCGGACCGTTTGGATGGTATCTTTATCACCCACGCCCACGAGGACCATGTTGGCGGCGTGGCCCACATGTACCGCCATTTCAACGCGCCGATCTATGCGCGCCCCTTCACTGCCAACATCGCCAAGCGCAAGATGATTGAGCAAGGGCACGCCCCCGAAAATGTGCATGTGGTCGAGGCGATGGAGCCGGTCGAAGTGGGCCCCTTTACGGTCAGCTACCTGCCCATCTCACACTCCGTTCCCGAAAGCGCGGGCCTTGTGATCGACAGCCCCGAGGGCCGCGTGATCCACACCGGTGACTTCAAGCTGGACGAAAGCCCCGTCGTGGGGGAGGCGTTTGATCCCGACCTCTGGGCCGAAGTGTCCAAGCCCGGCGTCCGCGCCCTTGTGATCGATTCGACGAACGTGTTCACCGGCCATGCGGGTCGCTCTGAGGCGGTTTTGGGCCCAGAAATCCAAAAGCTGATCAAGGCTCAAAAGGGCATGGTCGTGGCGACGACGTTCGCCTCAAACATTGCGCGTCTGAAAACGCTGGCGGATGCGGGGCGGGATGCAGGGCGTTCGATCGTTCTGTTGGGTCGCGCGATGCGCCGCATGACCGAGGCCGCGATGGAGGAAGGTATCCTTACGGATTTCCCCAGCGTGATTTCGCCCGAGGACGCCAAGAATGTGCCGCGCGAAAACCTGATGCTGATCGTGACCGGTTCGCAGGGTGAGCGACGTGCAGCGTCGGCACAGCTCAGCCGGGGTAAGTATTTGGGGCTAGAGTTGAAGGAAGGCGATACGTTCCTGTTTTCCTCCAAGACGATCCCGGGGAATGAGCGCGGCGTTGCCCAGATCATGAATAACTTCAGCGAGATGGGTGTTGATGTCGTGACGGATGCGGATGGTCTGTACCACGTGTCAGGTCACGCAAACCGCCCCGACCTTGAGCGGATCACGGGTATCGTGAATCCACAGGTCGTGATCCCGATGCATGGGGAACACCGTCACCTGCGCACCCATTCCAAGCTGGCCACGGCCAATGGCCGCCAAGGCGTATTGGCCCCCAACGGGACCATCGTCGACCTGTCCGGAAACGCCGCCACGGTTGCGGGCTACGTCGACACAGGCCGGGTGTATTTGGACGGTGCCGCACATGTCGGGTCCTACGACGGGGTTGTACGGGATCGCCTGAAAATGGCGCTGAACGGCCATGTGGTTGTGGCGGTGATGGTCGATGAAGATGATGAGCTGCTAGAGGATGCTTGGGTTGATATCCGGGGCCTGAGCGAAGTGGGCATCAATGGCGCCCCGCTTTTGGATCTGCTTGAGGATGAACTCGCCCAAGCCTTGGCGCGCGTTGATGGGCGGACTGCTGCGGATGATGACAAGCTGTCTGATGTTGTCAAACGTGCGGTGCGGCAGCTCTGCAAGGAACAGATCGGCAAGAAGCCTGAGGTCACGACGTTGATCACGCGGCTGGCGGCTGAATAACGAAAAAGGGCGGGATCAACTCCCGCCCTTTTCAATTCTAACGATGCGATATGTGCGGACTGGCCGCCGCAGGGATTAGCCTGCGTTTTCCTCGCGGCGTTCTTCAAAGCTGAGCGCGATGAAGCCGGGCAGGTGATCGCCCAAACCCACCACACGATTGTCCTGACCGCCGGAGCGACCACGTCCGCCGCGCGAACGTCCGCCACCTGCATTGTCACGCTTGGGGGCTGGCTGCTCTGCTGGAGCGGCGTTGTCGGCTTGGGCCTTAGGGGCGGCTGCCTGTGCTGCGGTATCCTCAGCGGGACGCTCTGACTTGTTGCGACCACGGCCACCGCGCGAACGGGTCCGCTTGGGGCGTTCTTCGGTCTGCTCTGGCGCTGCGTCGTCAGAGGCGGGCTTGTTGCCGCTGCCGGGTGGGGACCATGGGCTTTCGACCCGTGGGATTTCCTTTTCCACCAAACGCTCAATCGCGGTGAGGTATTTTTCGTCCGACGGCACCGAGATTGAGAAGGCCGTTCCCAATTTGCCCGCGCGCCCGGTGCGACCGATGCGGTGCACGTAGTCTTCGGCATGGCTGGGCAGATCAAAGTTGAACACGTGGCTCACGTCCGGAATGTCCAGCCCGCGCGCAGCCACGTCAGAGGCCACAAGGAACCGCAATGACCCCTCACGGAACCCGTCCAATGTGCGCATCCGCTGTGCCTGATCCAGATCGCCGTGAATAGGCGCTGCATCATAGCCGTATTTCTTGAGCGACTTGGCAACGATATCCACGTCAACTTTACGGTTACAAAAGATGATACCGTTTTTGCATTTGTCGCCTTCGCTATCGATCAGCGCGCGCAGAATTTCGCGTTTGTCCTTGGCCGTCATATCGCGGCGTTTGGGCGTGTGCTGGATCAACCCTTGAGTAATCGTGTCGGAGGTCGAGTTCTGCCGCGCGACTTCAATCTTTTCGGGGTTCGATAAGAAGGTCGATGTGATCCGTTCAATCTCGGGCGCCATTGTGGCCGAGAAAAACAGCGTTTGCCGGGTGAAGGGCGTCAGCTCAAAAATGCGCTCAATGTCGGGGATAAACCCCATGTCGAGCATCCGGTCAGCTTCATCCACGACCATGATCTGCACACCACCGAGCAGCAGTTTGCCACGCTCAAAGTGATCCAGCAGACGGCCCGGTGTTGCAATCAAGACATCAACACCACGGTCGATCAGCTTGTCTTGTTCTTTGAACGAAACGCCGCCGATCAGCAGAGCCTTCGTGAGGCGCGAGCCCTTGGCGTAGGTGTCAAAGTTTTCAGCAACCTGTGCTGCCAACTCCCGTGTGGGGCACAGCACGAGGCTGCGTGGCATCCGGGCGCGCGCGCGGCCTTTACCGAGCAGGGTGATCATGGGCAGGGTAAAGGCGGCGGTTTTGCCGGTGCCTGTTTGGGCAATTCCCAGGACATCGCGGCCTTCGAGGGCAGGCTTGATCGCGCCTTCTTGGATCGGTGTCGGAGACGTGTACCCTGTCGCTTCGATAGCCTTCAGGACTTTGGGGTCGAGGTTGAGCTCGGAAAATGTCGTCATGTGCGTCCATTGTTAGCGGGGAGCCGTATTGCTCTGATCCGCGGGGGGAGGACGCCTGCATTCACGCCCAAACGGTTTTCAAACGCGCGTTCTTCGCACGTGCGGCAGGACCTAGACCATAACGCGCAAAACGTCAACTTTTGCCCGTGTCGCGGGCGGTTGGGTGTACGTCTGGACGGTAGCCGTGCCGAAGGGTGGCAATTGTCGGGCCGGGGGTCAGGACCGTGACGGTCCCGCTGGGCCGCGGTTGGGGTGGGCCGTACCCTGCGGGGCTATAGGTATGCGCGGCACTTTCGGTCAGCAATATCGGGGTTTGTCCGGCGATAAAGCTGCCCGGCGGCAGGTCGGCTGCATCCGCGCTATGCACGATCTGTTTGCGGCCGCGTGTGACGCGGGCGGCGTGCAAGGCCCGGTCTAGATCGGGCATCCGGGTTACAGGGCCGCCGGTAGGGCCATGTGCAGCATCCCACGCCGCGCGAAATTCCCGTGCGCGGGCGCGTTGGCAATAGTGGCAGGGGCGGTGCCCCGCCGCGAGTGCAACAGCCTCATCAAGGAAAAACAGCGCGGTCCAGGCGCGGTCCGGCATCGGGCCATGATAGGTGCCGCGCGGGTGATGCAGCGTGCAAATCACCCAATTGGGGTGCTGCCACCGAGAGGTGCCAAGGGTCCGATCGGGCCGGTGCAGGATGCCTCGGTTCCCGGTCAGCGTCCCGCGGGCTGGATGGGTGATAATCTCACCCGTCGGAGCCACACGGTTTTGCAGTGTCACACCATCATTTCCTTGGTGTTTGACAGGGTCACATCCGGATAATCGCGCACCACACGGTCGATATCCCACTGAAGGCGGGTCAAAAACACCACGTCGCCGTCGTTGTCGTGGGCGATGTGCTGTTTGTTGGCATTCACGAGCTTGTCTACCGCCTCTTCGGTGCCATGCACCCAGCGCGCGGAGGTAAATTGCGACGGCTCGAACCGGACGGGCAGGCCGTATTCCAGCTCAATCCGCGAGGCGAGGACTTCAAACTGCAACGCGCCCACCACGCCGACGATAAAGCCGCTGGCGATGGAGGGTTTGAATACCTTGGCCGCGCCTTCTTCGGCAAATTGCATCAGCGCTTTTTCGAGGTGCTTGGCCTTCATCGGGTCGCCCGCGCGGACCGTTTGCAAAAGCTCGGGCGCAAAGGACGGGATGCCGGTGAACTTGAGGGCCTCACCCTCTGTCAGGGCGTCGCCGATGCGCAATTGGCCATGGTTGGGAATGCCAATGATGTCACCGGCCCATGCCTCTTCGGCCAATTCGCGGTCTGCGGCCAAGAACAGCACAGGGTTCGAGATTGCCATCGGTTTTTTGGACCGCACGTGCGTCAACTTCATACCGCGCTGAAAGTGACCGGAGGCAAGGCGCACAAACGCCACGCGGTCCCGGTGTTTGGGGTCCATGTTGGCCTGCACCTTGAACACAAAGCCTGCGACTTTCTTTTCATCGGCGCTGACTTGGCGGGGGGAGGCGGATTGCGGCTGTGGCTCGGGCCCGAATTCCGCGATGCCGGACATCAGTTCCTGCACCCCGAACGAGTTGATTGCAGAGCCGAACCAAATGGGGGTCAGAGTGCCCTCAAGGAACGCTTTGTGGTCCATGGCTGGCAGCAACTCGCGCGCCATCTCGATCTCTTCTAGGAAGGTATCCAGCAACTCTGCGGGCACGTGTTCCGCAAGTTTGGGGTCATCCAGACCCTCAATCGCGATGCTCTCAGAGATTTTGTTGCGGTCCGCGCGATCCATCAGCTCTAGCCGGTCGCGCAGCAGGTCGTAGCAACCGACAAAGTCGCGACCGCGCCCAATTGGCCATGAGGCCGGGGTCACGTCGATCGCGAGGTTTTCCTGGATCTCATCGATGATCTCAAAGGTATCGCGGCTTTCGCGGTCCATTTTGTTACAAAACGTCAGGATCGGAAGGTCGCGCAGGCGGCAAACCTCAAACAGCTTTTGCGTCTGGCTTTCAACTCCCTTGGCGCCATCGATCACCATGACGGCAGCATCTACGGCGGTCAGCGTACGATAGGTATCTTCGGAGAAATCCGAGTGGCCTGGCGTATCCACAAGGTTAAAGCGAAACTCGCGGTCGGGCGTGTGATAGTCGAACGACATCGCTGATGCGGACACGGAGATGCCGCGATCCTGCTCCATCTTCATGAAGTCCGAGCGCGTGCGCCGCGCCTCACCCTTGGCGCGCACCTGACCCGCCATCTGGATCGCGCCCCCGTACAACAGGAACTTTTCCGTCAGCGTCGTTTTCCCGGCGTCGGGGTGCGAGATGATCGCAAACGTCCGGCGGCGGCTGATTTCGGGGGGCAAGTGGGGCGCATTATCAAGCATGATCGGGCTATAGAGCGCAGGCGATCAACGTGCAAGTTCGCAGGCCTATGCCGCCCGCTTCTTGGCTTTGGATTTTGCGGGGCCCCAGTCCAGTTTGACCTTCTTCTTTTTCAGCTTCTTAAAATACGCTGGCTCCCAGTGGGTGTAGTGGCCAAGCGTATCTTGTTGCTGACGCAGCATGTCCAGAAACGCGATCTGGTGCTTTTCCTTTTTCAGCCCCTTGAACAGGGATTTTTGCGCCTTGGTCATGGAGCATCCGATGCAGTGGCCTTCGCGCTTGAATTTGCACACGTCAATGCAGGGGCTGGGCACTTTGCTCATGGTGGGTTCCGTGTGTTGCGGGCCTTTGTTCAATACTTGATGATTTTGTCCCAAATTTCAATCCCGACAAAAACAATCAGACTACGTGCTGGGGCGGCGTAAACCGGCCCCTATCGATTGCAGGTTGCAGTACGCGCGCATTCGGCTAGGTCTAGCGCCGAAATGTATGGGAGAAGACGACTATGGATCTGGGTATCAAAGGTAAACGCGCCCTCGTGTGTGCAAGCTCCAAAGGTTTGGGCCGTGGGTGCGCCGAAGCACTGGCCGAGGCTGGCGTTGATCTGGTGCTGAACGCCCGTGGGGCAGAGGCGCTTGAAGCGACCGCGGCACACATTCGCAGCACCTACGGGGTAGAAGTCACGGCCGTGGCCGCCGACATCACGTCCGAGGATGGCCGCGCGGCCGTGTTGGCCGCCGCTGGCGACATCGACATTCTGGTCACCAACGCGGGTGGCCCGCCCCCCGGCCTGTGGTCCGATTGGAGCCGCGATGATTTTATCGCAGCCATTGACGGCAACATGCTGGCCCCCATCGCATTGATGCAGGCAGCACTGCCGGGCATGATCGCGCGCGGCTGGGGCCGTGTGGTGAACATCACATCCGGTTCGGTCAAAGCACCGATCCCACAGCTGGGCCTGTCGAACGCGGCACGCACCGGGCTGACCGGCTTTGTTGCAGGCACCGCACGTCAGGTCGCCGAAAAGGGTGTGAACATCAACAATCTGCTGCCCGGCATCCACGATACCGACCGTGCCGTGTCGCTGGATACAGGCGTGTCCAAGGCGCAGGGCATCACCATGGATGAGGCCCGCACACAGCGCGAAGGCACCATTCCGGCCCGTCGCTATGGCACCGCGGCTGAGTTTGGCGCGACCTGCGCATTCATGTGCTCGCAGCATGCGGGCTTTATGGTGGGGCAGAACGTTCTGCTCGATGGCGGCGCAATTAACGCCACGATCTAAGGCCAAATCAGGCAAAAAGTGTCGCAGGACTGGCCAAGGGCTGGACCTGCGACGGTTTCGCACCATCTTGCCCCCTGAATAGAAGGGAGCCTTAGATGTTCGACGAAACACACGACCCCGCGACCACCATGCGCCAACGCCGCCAAGAGGCTGAGGCCCAGATCCGCGCAAAAGAATTGCGCAAGGTCGCCCAAGGCCACGTCTTGATGGCTGGCTTTGAAGCCTACGGCAACGGTATGAACGGGAAAGGCCTGTTTGCAAAGGTGAACACGGCCGCCAAATGGGGCTTGATCTGGTTCGCCATGATCGCGCCAATTCTTTTGGTGATTGACCAACGCTGGTAAGCCAGCTGGCTTCGATGTTTGAGCGTGGTCCCCTTGGGGCCGCGCTTTTTGCGTTTCTTGATGTATCCCATCACATCATTCCATTTGACGCTGGTGCGACCCTCCGTGAATGATATCCGTATCGCAACGAAGTGGAGGCCGGGATGAAAGACAGCAACTTCCTAAAGGAAATGAACGCGCGCAAGCTGTGGCACCCGATGGCGCACCCCGGTGCGATGCAGGACGCCCCGCCCAAGATTATCACCAGCGCGGACGGGATCCACATTACGGATATCGACGGGCACAGCGTGCTGGATGCAGTTGGCGGGCTTTGGAACGTCAATCTGGGGTATTCCTGCCAGCCAATCAAAGACGCGATTGCGGCCCAATTGCAGGTGCTGCCATATTACAGCGCCTTCAAGGGCACGACGACGGATCTTGCGATTGAGCTGTCGGATGTTGTGGTGGATTCTTTCGATCAAGAGGGGATGGCGCGCGTCTTTTTCACCTCGGGCGGCAGTGACAGTGTGGAAACCGCGCTCAAGCTTGCGCGGCAATATCACCGCCTGCGCGGTGAGGCAGGGCGCACCAAGTTTTTGTCCCTGCGCAAAGGCTATCACGGGACGCATTTTGGCGGGGCCTCGGTGAACGGTAATCCGCTGTTTCGCGCCTCTTATGAGCCGTTATTGCCCGGCTGTTTCCACGTGCCCGCGCCCTACGCCTATCGCAATCCGTTCGATGAGGCCGACCCCGAACGTCTAGGCGCGATGTGCCTGCGCGCACTGGAAGAAGAGATCACCATGCAGACACCGCAAACGATCGCGGCGATGATTATGGAACCCGTTTTGGGGGCTGGCGGCGTGATTGTGCCGCCCGAAACCTATATGCCGGGCGTGGCCGAAATATGCGCGCGCCACGGCATTCTGCTGATCTCGGATGAGGTAATTACCGGCTTTGGCCGCACCGGATCATGGTCCGGCGCGCGGCGCTGGGGCGTGAAACCCGACATGATGACCACCGCCAAGGCGATCACCAACGGGTACTATCCGTTTGGTGCGGTTTTGCTGTCGGGTGAAATGGCTGAGGTGTTTGAGAACGCGGATGAAGCATCAGGCATGATCGGCCACGGCTATACCTATTCGTGCCACCCCGTGGGCGCGGCGGCGGCGCTGGCCTGTTTGGCGGAAACGCAGCGGTTGAACGTGATGGAGAACGCAAGCGCGCGCGGTGCACAGTTGTTTTCGGGCCTGCAATCCTTGGCAGAACGGTTTTCGGTGATCGGCGATGTGCGCGGCGGGGCCGGCTTGATGTGCGGGGTGGAACTGGTCTCGGACCCGGCGACCAAGACACCCTTAGACGTGGCAACGGCCAAGAAAATCTTTGAGGCGACCTATGAGGCGGGCGTCATGGTACGGTTGTCTGGCACCAACCTGTTGATGTCGCCCCCACTGATTTTGGGCGCGGGTGATGTGGATACTATCCTTGCTGCACTGGCAAAAGGCTTGGAGGCGGCCTAGGTTACGCACCCTAACGCGCTTGCATCGAGGGCAAATTCCATGACCGCTCGGATATTCATCAACGGCTTTGGCCGCATCGGTCGCTCTGTCCTTCGGGCACTTTTGGCGCGGGATGAGGACCTTGAGGTCGTGGGCATTAACGACATCGCGCCTTTGGAAACCTGCGCTTATCTATTTGAGTTCGACAGTGTGTTTGGTCCCTGGAAGGGCACCGTCGCGGTTGAGGGCGATGCGCTTGTGGTGGATGGGCGACGGTTCGCGTTCCACCGCACGCCCGACATTCGGACCCTTCGGCTGGGCGATGTTGATCTGGTGATGGAATGCACCGGTCACGCCGAAACCCGCCCCGAGGTTGAGCGCGGTCTGCTGGCAGGCGCGGGCAAAGTTTTGATGTCGGGACCCTCTGCTGTGGCGGACGGTACCGTTGTTCTTGGGGCAAATGACGCGGCTTTGCGCACCGATATGCGGGTTGTATCCAACGCATCATGCACCACCAACGCGGTCGCGCCACTGGTCCGCGTGCTGGACGATGCCTTTGGGGTAGAGACCGGGACCATGACCACGATCCACTGCTACACCGGCTCTCAGCCGACTGTGGACAAACCAACAGGTGGGTTGGCGCGGTCACGGGCGGCGGCTTTGTCGATGGTGCCGACAACCACCTCGGCGGGGCGGTTGGTTGATGTGGTCTTGCCGCATCTGGAGGGGCGGGTCGTGTGCACATCCGTGCGGGTACCTGTGGCGTCCGTGTCAGCCGTTGATCTGACCGTGCGATTGACCAAGGCGTGTGACGCAGGCGCGGTGAATGCAGCAATTTTGGCGGCCAGCGGGCCCATCATCGGCACTACGGACCAGCCGCTGGTCAGTTCGGACCTGCGCGCCCGCGCCGAAAGCTATATCCACGCTCTGCCCGAGACGTTTGTCACGGACGGAGGCCTTGTGCGGGTGTTTGGCTGGTACGACAACGAGTGGGGCTTTGCGCACCGGATGATTGATATGGCTGTGCGAATGACCGCGCGCGCCTGATACCGAACGCGGTATTTCGGTTGGCCTCGGGCGGATCGGCGCGTGGCCTAGGCCAGGCCCTTTTGAGGCGAACCGGCAAGGCGCGACCCTTGCCCAAGATCCCACGATATTCTCTAAGGCCGTGGCGCTTATGCCGATTGCAGCGCGCTATTCAGGTTAGTCCAACGTGCCCAGCGCGGTGAATAGACCCGCCTGTGTTAAGGGCCCGGCGGCAAACCGGTCCGCGGGCACGCCTTGTTTGGACAATGCACGCGCATAAAGCCCGCACAGCACTTCTCGCCCGATGAGGGCGACTTGCTGACCCAGCCAATAGGGTTTTAACGCGGCTATCTCGGCCCCGATCAACAGACCCGACAGCCGAGCATCTGCCGCCGTCTTGGTCGCGCCGGTCAAGACATGGCTCGCGCGGATTGCGGCCAATTCGGTGACCAAGCGTTCTGGATTGGACAGCGTCACATCCACCCCATCGTCAAAGGCGATGCCATCTGGGTCACCATGGGCCACGGAATGACGCAGGATCGAAGTCTCAGCCAGAAGGTCATACATCTCACCCGTCATGGTGGTTTCAAAGCTGACGATTTCCTCGGCACTGACATGGGCCCACTTGGAATGCGTTCCGGGCAGGCAAATGACGCCCTCGAACGTGGGATGAGAGGCCAAAAATCCAGATATCTGGGTTTCCTCGCCGCGCAGAATTGTGGGCTTGGGGCGCAATTGTGACAGTCCGGGCATCATATAAACGTGCAGCCCTGCATCCTGCGTCGGCACGCGCGTTGGTGCCAGCGTGCGCGGGGTGCAGGGGACCTGTGCAAACGGGGCCTCAAACCAACCCTCGCGGGAGCCTGCCTCACCACAGATCAGGATCGTCACAGGGCGATCCCCCCAAGTGCTGCGCCAAGGGTCGATCAATTTGCTCAACGTTGGTTCAAACGCATCGCGATTGAGGGTGCGCGCCCCGGCAGATCTATCCCCGGCCTCGGCCACGGCAGTGTCATCCTGCATCAGCCAAGCCCGCAGGTTTGACCTGCCCCAATCAACGGCAATCCAAGTCATCAAGCGCACCCTTTTCTGTCTCATTCAGCCCAAGCTGCGCCCCTTATGCGCAATGCGTGGCCCAAGACCAAGGCTTGGATTGGCGGCATCGTGGGTGCGGCAGCGGATGGTTTTGTCGGGCATAAACCATCAAGCGTGAACATGGTCCTAAGAGCCGGGCACAACGCGAATACGTTTGAAGCTTGGGGGGTGCTCCGCGCTTTTGGGCCGAGTGGAACCAGTGGATGCGCCCACCCGCAAACGCCGCGCGCCTTCGGATGTCGGCGGCAGGCTCTGACGCGCCCTCAGCCGCGCCATCAGGTCCGCCACTGGTGTCGTCAGTTCCATGCCGTAGACGACAAAACGACCGTCATCGCCGCGCGTCCCGCCGGAGATGATCGACAGGATCCGGCGATTGCCGTCTTCTTCGATGAATACCGGGGCCCCGGATGAGCCGAAGGTCGCGGCACAGTTGAACTCTAGGATGCCCCCAGAATAGCGGTTCGTGATTGCGCAGCCGCTTTCTTGGGTCAGGGCTTCCTCTCGGCCCTTGCCGTAGGACACCAGCATGACTTCGGTGCCTTGGCTCGCGCGGGCGTGGATCCGAAAGGGGGAGGCGCTGGTGACGAAAATCTCACTCTCCAGCTGTAGTAGCGCGATGTCATGGGGGATGGTTTTGGCGGTCGACTTGCCGCCCGGATCGCGCACATAGCCCTGTGGGATGTGAGCGGCCACAACGCGTCGCTCCGCGCTGGCGGCATCGTGTTGATAGCCTGCGCGAAACACCAAATCGCGGGGCAGTTTGGTTCCGGCTTTGACATGGTCATAGACACAATGCGCTGCCGTCAGAACGATATCGCGCGCAATAAGTGTGCCGGTGCAAAACCCGCGACCAAAATCGAGCCTGCCGACACCTTCCCACCCCATGCGCTTGAATGGTGCGTCCAGCGTTTGGATAGATTGGGCCTGCACACTCTGGGAGCATACCAACACCAACACCAACACCATCGCAAGCGCGTGTGCAGAGCGGCGCGTAAATTGGTAAAGCATGGTCGGACCCCCGTGATAGCACTGCCAACAGCGTAGGCGCGATGCGGGACAATTCTGCGGCAACAACGGGGTGATTTCGCATCATCCCTGAAACAATGGCATCAAAAGAGGGGGATTGTTTGACTTGCCATTCGATCCATCGGTGAACTTGTTGGACATAGGAACGTTCTAGGCACCATGCCGATGTCATCGGAGAAGGATATCGCTGATATCTGGGCAAGCAGCACTGATTGTGGTTGCCTCTGCGGGTCTGCTGTGGGCGGGCTTATGGTGGGCCTTGAACTATTGTGAACTGATGGTGATGGTCAGTCTAGTGCAGGTAGTGACGCGCTCTTTGTGCTATGAATGACGAGCCTGATTGCACAAAGCGCCGCAATAGGGAGCACTGTTGCGATCTACATGCTGGCGTTGATGCCGCCGCAGGTGATCAGCGCTGTGGGGGCGCTGACAGCCCCGGTGTGCCGATACGGCGTTAGATCGGCACCATAATGATCGACGCCGATCATCTCTCAGGCATCCCTGAAAAAACGACGTTGGAGGCGGAATGAAACGTTGATTTTATTTTGCCCGTTGTCGTTAGTTTTCTTGATGGTCGATTTTTTGGGCCAACTGGGGTGATAGTGTCGGAGTCATCGGGGCTAGGCTCGATGTCGATCGCGGCGTTGAAAAAGGAAAAGCATACCGTCCAACTCTCGGTGGTGAGCTGGTGTGCATCGCTTTCCGTTCTTGCCCAAGGTCGACGACTGGAACCGATTTAATCGGCGCACGGGGGGGCACTTTGGTCGAAAAATGCTGCCACTTTTGGGATTTGATGCGCCTGACGCTGCAAAGCAATCCGGTCCGCGTTTATGCCAGCGCAGGCGTCGATGTGAACCACTTGGATGAGGTGTATGACGGCCAAACCCCAGACATTATCGACAATGCTTTTGTGGTGGTCGATTTCGAAAACGGCGCGCGTGGCATGCTGGATTTGTGCATGTTCGCCGAAGGGTCATACTGGCAAGAACGGATCGCCGTCACCGGTGAAAAGGCGCGGCTAGAGGCGCTGATCCCCGGGCCTGCAAGGTTTTCACCGGATGGATCCGAGCGCGCCGCTGAGTTCGTCATATCACTTCGCGCCACCAAGCAAGAGCTGCGCGAAGGCGTGCCTGTTCCTGAACATATCCTTGCTGCGGGCGATCACCACGGGTCCACCTATTTTCAACATGAACGCTTTCGTGATCTGGTGTTGGCAGGAATAGGTAAGCCTGAGGTTTCGGTTGAGGATGGCTACTGGTCCGTCCTTGTGGGCGAGGCGGCAGAGCAATCGGCGCGGACCGGTGCGGCCGTGGACCTAAGGGGCAAGGGGCCATGATGCCAGAAGCCTTCTGTTGAAAAATGCCTCTGTTGTTCGTGAAAATTGCCGCTATCACTTGTGCAACGACCTAGCGCTTGGACCCCTTTATGACCGACCCGCGTGCCCCTGACGGCAGCCTTATCACGACCCACGACATTGCTAACGCAGGCCTACGCGCGCGGCTGACATCGTGGGGGTCGGTGCTGATGGACCTGCGGTTGGATGGGCACGAGGCCCCGCTGGTTTTGGGGTTTGAGGACCCCGCGCTATACCTGCGGCACTCGCCCTATTTTGGGGCTACTGCGGGGCGCTTTGCCAATCGGATAGGCGGGGGGCGGTTTGTAATCGACGGCATCTCGTATCAAGCTGATTGTAACTATCTGGGTGAGCATACGCTGCACGGCGGTGAGGTTTCGATGGGCAAGCGCAATTGGGATACGATTGCTCTGTCCGATACCTCGGTGACTATGACAATCGGACTTGAAGATGGTGAGATGGGCTTTCCCGGCGCGCTCCGGGCTGAGGTGACTTATGCGTTGATGGTGCATGACGGCTGTCCTGCGTTGCGCATTGATTACCGCGCCACCAGCGATGCGCCCACGCTGTGCAACTTGGCGCATCACAGCTATTGGGCACTGGATGGGTCCGGCGATCTGGGGCACCACAGCTTGCA
>Ga0228634_1000886_pt1 | contig 19484 bp, 15 predicted proteins | sample 42DmetaG_FD_190063 | JGI IMG/M metagenome (GOLD analysis project Ga0228634, IMG submission 190063) | Seawater microbial communities from Monterey Bay, California, United States - 42D | ecosystem: Environmental > Aquatic > Marine > Coastal | place: USA: California | collected 2016-09-27 | reverse complement strand
TTAAGTCTAGTATTACTAAAAAAGCCCCGAGCAATGCTCGGGGCTTTTCTTATTATTTGCAGGGTATTTGATTAGCCCATGACCATATTTAAGTACTGTGTCAATCTTGCCTTCAAAGATTTGCGTTCAACAATGAAATCCAAGAAGCCGTGCTCTAAAAGGAATTCAGAGCGCTGGAATCCTTCGGGAAGATCTTTTCCAATCGTTTCTTTCACCACGCGCGGTCCAGCAAATCCAATCAACGCATTAGGTTCAGCAATATTAATATCACCGAGCATTGCATAGGAAGCGGTAACCCCGCCTGTAGTTGGGTCCGTTAAGAAGGAGATGTATGGAATCTTCTTGTCATCGAGTAGCGCAATTTTGGCTGAAGTTTTCGCCATCTGCATCAAAGAGAAAGCAGCCTCCATCATACGTGCTCCACCAGATTTAGAAATCATAATGAAAGGCGCACCCGTTGCTAAACTCTTATCCATGGCACGCGCAATTTTTTCCCCTACGACAGAACCCATGGAACCGCCGATGAAATTAAAGTTCATACAGGCTACGACTATAGGTCTTCCGTTCATTTCACCATAACCCGTGGTTATGGCGTCTTTCAACCCAGACTTCTTTTGACCTGCCTTGAGTCGATCGACATAAGGCTTGGTATCTTCAAACTTTAACGGATCCTTACTCACCATTTCTGAGTCGAGTTCAGTGAAGGTGCCGCCGTCGAAGAGAATTTCGAAATATTCTTTTGCGTTAATACGGTCGTGATGCCCGCAATTGCCGCAAGTCCAAAGCTCCGATGCGTGGTCGTCCACACTAACGATTACTTTACATTTTGGACATTTGTGCCAAAGCCCATCAGGGGTTTCCTTTTTGTCTTTGGTTTCGGTGGTAATTCCCACCTCAGTTCTTTTAAACCAACCCATAGTTTTTGTTCCTCTGTGCAGTTTGTAGGGTGCTAAAGTAGCTAAAAAGGGCACTCATCGGTAAGAAGAGTGCCCTTTTGCTTTGAATTTCTATCGTTTGCCTTAAGCGATGGTAATATCGTCGTTCAAGTAAACGTCTTGTACGGCGCGCAATAACGAAAGACCGTCTTTGTATTCTTTCTGGAATGCCTTGCGTCCTAGAATAAGACCTTGACCACCTGCACGCTTATTCACGACTGCGGTTAATACAGCTTCGCTTAAATCATTCGCGTCATTACCGGTAGAAGCACCGCCAGAATTGATAACACCGATTCGGCCATTATAGCTGTTCAACACTTGGTAACGCGTCAAATCAATCGGATTGTTTGTAGTCAACTCAGAATACACTTTAGGATGCGTTTTACCGTGACCTGTAGCATTGTAGCCGCCATTATTGGTCGGAAGCTTTTGCTTAATGATATCGGCTTGGATGGTTACACCCAAGTGAATTGCCTGAGAAGATAAATCTGCAGAAGTGTGGTAATCTACACCGTCTACTTTAAAGGCGTCATTACGCGTGTAACACCACAAGATAGTGGCCATGCCTAATTCGTGCGCACGCTCGAATGCAGCTGCAACTTGCTCAATCATTTCACGGCTTTGAGGATGGCCAAAGTAAATGGTCGCACCCACAGCGCATGCTCCCAGGTTCCATGCTTCCTCCACAGACCCGTACGGGCTTTGAAGGAAAGTATTTGGGTGAGAGAGGTATTCGTTGTGATTGATTTTTACCACAAATGGAATTTTGTGGGCGTATTTACGTGCCACGGTGGCTAAAACACCATAGGTAGAAGCTACCGCATTGCATTCTGCATCGATTGCCATCTTAACGATGTTCTCTGGGTCAAAAAACATAGGGTTTGGTGCGAAAGAAGCACCAGCACTATGCTCAATTCCCTGGTCAATGGGAAGTATACTTAAGTATCCAGTGTTGGCCAAACGACCCGTGCCGTAGAGGCGCTGAAGTGAGTTCATCACTTGAATACTGCGGTTAGATTCTGTGAAAGATTCCGTGACAAAGTTGCCAGAAGGTAAAATCGCCAAAGAGTCTTTGGTGATTGCCGTAGAAGTGTGGTTCAACAAAGCATCAGCTTGATCGCCTAGCAACTCTCTAATTTTGTCAATGGACATCATAATTCTTAGGTGTTTAATTGAGCCGCTAAAATAAACCAAATGTTTTAAGCATACACCTTAAATCAGAAAGGATAACCTATACCTAAAGCCAGATTAAAATCACGCAATTGTGGCGCCGTAATGACCCAGTTAGATCGGTCTACCGCGCCAGGGTGGTGCAGCTTTAAACCTAGATCTGCTCGTATAATAAAAAACTCGAGGTCATAGCGGAGGCCGTAGCCTGTATTGATGCCTATTTGTTTGTAGAAACTGTTCCAGCCAAATTTTCCAGCCGAAATAGCTGCTTCTTGCGCACTCGTGAAAGAGCCGGTATACGTTTTATCGTAGAGCCACATGTTTCCTGCATCGAGGAATACAGCGCCTTTCATGGCGCGTTGTATCGTGAATCGGTATTCTAGACTTTGGACCAGTTTTATAGGGGCTGCAGCGAAGAAGCCGCTACTCTGAAGTAAATCCTCGCTAGTCGCTCCAGGCCCAAAGTGGTAGGCAGTCCAGCCACGCATATCGTTCGCACCGCCCATAAAAAAAGATTGTTCAAACGGTACAAAGCCCGATGGACTGTTCCAGCTTTGCGCTACACCTAAAAAGGTACGCGAGGCCAGTTGCCTTTTTCGAACCAAACTCCGGTACGCACGGAAATCTAAACTTGTTTTCACAAACTGAGCGACGGGATTACCGTTCCACTGGTTTAAGCCGCTAACTCCTGCAAGATGCCCACCTGTTTTTACAGCTGCATTTAAAAAGTATCGCGATTGAATGTTCTTCCAGCTTTTCGTGTATTGATAGGAGCTCGCTGCGAAAATGATGTTCTGGAAACCGACAAATAGAAAAGGCACCAGCGTGGTGTCGTTGGCGAAATTGATACTGACAAAAGAAAGCTGTGCAGGATTGAAAACATGCTTTGCACCGGCTTTCGTCCAACTGTATTCGAGGTTGGTCGAAAAATTAAATCGATTGAACTCCTGCGCGCGGTACTGGTAAGCGACCTTAGTTCCTAATTGTGTTTTAGGTTGCCAAAACTTTGCTTGCTTTGGTGTGAGTGCTTTTGGCAGTAAAAGCTTCGGCAGTTCTAAGGCAACTCCTGCATTGAGTTCGCGTGCATCGATCAGCCAGCTCGTATTGGTGGAATTACGTTGCTCGGTAAGTGCGCCTCCAAGCGAAATCCGGACCGTTTCCCCGCCTTTGAAAAGGTTTCTGTTGTCCCAGTTGAAACTGCCACCAACCCCTAAACTACCGCTATTTCCGAGCCCTTCTAGGTTTGCGCTAACCGAACGTTTGGGTAACGGCACTAGGTTGAGTGTAGCGTGTAAGGCACTGTCTTTAGGTTGTACATTAAATTCTACCGTTTGAAAAACGCCGAGACTGTTAAGGTTTTTATACGTTGCACGGAGTAGATTTTGATTATAATAAGCGCCGCGTTGGAGATAAATCTGTTCGTCTATGAATCCAGGACGGAATAGTTTTTCCTTTTGAAGGACGTCTATTCCATGAATGGTCCGGGTACTGTCATTTACGGCATTAGAGTTCTGAAAGGAGTAGGTGGGGCGGACTGTGATTTTTGAAATTCGCTGGCGTTCGTCTCGACCGCCAAAGATAAATGGGTCAACTACCCCCGTAATGGCACTCGCATGCGGTCCGGCTGTTGTATCGATCTCGAAATAGACCCAACCTAGTTGGGCAGTGTAATAGCCTTGGTCTTTAAGGAAATTTGTCAAGGCTAATTGTTCTTCTTCTATACGTTCTGCGTTTAAAGCATCGGTTAACTCTAAACCTTTGGGATAATACGGAAGTACTGAATCTATGAATCGACTGGTGGAACGAAGGGAGTACTCCGAAATACTGTATTGCTCTCCCGTAGTAATATGGTAATGTGCAACAACCTTCTTTCCTTTTTGCACCGTAAAGGCGGTATCGTCAGCGTGGTAAAAGCCTAGGTTGAAGTAATGCTGTTTTAGTTGGGTAGCCGAAGCATTAAAAGCAATGGGGTCAAAATATGCAGGTGGTTCTCCTATTCTCTTGAGCCAATTCCCCGTTCCATTATCGCCTAGTTTACTCCCAAGTCCATATAAACTCACAAACATTCGGACATTACCTAAGCCCTTGTTAGGGCGCTGACGCATGATGTCGAAATCGTCATCGCTCAGTGTGGGACGGCCATTAATGCGAATATCATTTTTTACCAGTAATGGCTTTTCTGTGGAGGCCTGTTTCAAGCCGGTACAGCTCGATGTAGTGAACAAGAGTGCTGCTCCGAAAAGTACGGGGTAGAAAAAGCGGTGTATTTTAGCCGTAAAATTGATCAACGTGCTCACTAAAAATCAAGAAAAATTAATCCGCAGCCTTGCTTTACGCAAGAACCGAAAAAAGTCGGGACTATTTGTAGCGGAAGGTTTGAAGTTAGTCACCGATTTAATGAGTGCAGGGTTAACAGTCGAAAACATTTTCCTAACGGAAGGCAGTTTGGGGACGTTTGCAGCGGCAGGGCAAACCATTGAAATCACTAGTCAAGAAATGAAAAGCATCAGCTTTTTAGAGACGCCCAGTCCTGTATTGGCTCTTTTTAAACAACCGGTACGATTGAGCGAATTTCGATCGGATACTGGTCTCATACTTTTACTCGATCGCATTCAAGACCCTGGAAATATGGGTACGCTATTGCGCACTGCGCTTTGGTACGGAGTAGAACACATCGGATTAGTGAAGGGCAGTGTGGATGTGTTTAATCCCAAAGTCGTTCAAGCAAGTATGGGAGCGTTGGCACATGTCCAGTGCGTGGAGAAGAGTGCAGATGAATGGGTGGAATGGAGTGCATCGAAGGGCAGGAGATTGCTTGTTGCCGATATGGATGGTACGCCGGCCGCTCAAATGAAGTGGACCGCAAAAGATATCCTAGTCTTAGGAAACGAAGGTCAGGGTTGTGATGCCGCATTCAAAGCCGTGGGGAATGCAGTGACCCTGCCGGGCAATGCGGCTAAAATGGAAAGCTTAAACGTGGCAGTTAGTGGCGCTACACTGCTGTACGCGTATGCGACCGCTTCAAACGAGCTTTAAAACGTAGGTTCAACAACACCCCGCCTATAACCAATGCGATTCCTAAGAACATTTGACCGTTCGGGACAAAATCAAAGAGTACAATATCCCAAGTTAGAGCGAAAATAACGCCGATGTATTTGAGTGGAGCGACCGTATTCACTTCGGACAATTGATAGCTTTTGGTCATGTACAATTGGGCAAATTGTGTCATTACACCAATGGCAAAGAGTAATACGAGGTCCGGTAGGGAAGGTGTGACCCAATTAAATAGGCTGAAAACGATCATTACAGGTGTCGCAACCAGTGGGAAATACATTACAACCACCAGTGGGTGTTCGTCTTTGAGTTTTCGAATGGCATTGTAGGCGAGTCCTGAAAAGACACTGGAGCCAATGCCCAAAGCAAGAAGGGCAGGAGGTATTTGTGCGCTGGAACCTTTAACGACAACGATGCCGATAAAAGACACTAGGAAAAAGAACCATTGCGCCCACCTAGTGCGCTCACCTAAAAGGAATCCGGCAATGAAGGCAGTAAAAAACGGGCTGAGGTATTGTACGGTTACGGCCGCGCTCAGAGGCATTTTTTGAATGGTGTAAAAGAACACTGTGAGTGCTGTAGTTCCTGCTAATCCTCGAATAAGCAACCATTTTTTATTTACTCCCCACGGTGAAATACGCTTGCGTTTAAGTAATGTATAGCTGATTGCAAAAGTGATTAGCGAACGAAAAAGGACCAATTCTGTCGCAGGTAGATGGGGCAAGAATTTGACCATCAGATTCACAGCGGCGAAGCAGCCCACGGAAATGAGCATATAGCGGATACCTGTACCCACTATTCGAAGGTGAAATTGATCAAAACGGCTTGATTGCGCAGTGCATCAAAAGCTTCGACCTGTGGTGTGCCGTCCTGAACAAGAAGGTTTGTTAATCCCCAAGCAGCGCGTATTTGTGGAGAAAACTTGAAGTATTCGAAATAAAAGTCTGCACCGAACCCCACTTCATAATCTGCAACATGGCGCTGCAATTTGAACAAACCGTCGTCAACGACTTTCGCTTTTGAAGCGAGGTCATTGGTATAGCGAAGGCCGCCCATGAGGTACAGTCTGTAGTTGTCTATTCGGACGCTTTTGAACTTCAAATGAAACGGGAACTGGACGTAAGAACTTTCGATTTGACGGGTAATGATCTCTCGTTCACTCGTAAACGGATTGATCATGTCGAAGTGCAGGTTGCGTACGGTGGCGGCGAAACCTGGGGTAAAACGCAAGTCTATATGTTCTGTTAGCCTCAGGTTTGCTACAATATTAATGTTATAGCCTGGCAGCGCTTCGCTCGTTACACCGAACATGTCTGCTTGTTCGCTGAGGTCCGCAAGATTCATATTAAAATCGTACCAATTCAAACCAATGTGAAAGCCAAAGTGCAAGGGTGTTTTATCGAACAACGGTTGGTTCCGTAATCGCGAGAATTGCGCAGAAGCCAGCAGAGGCGTGCACAAAACAATCCAAATGAGTACTTTTTTATTCATTCTTACTAGAACGTTCTTAGGCCTCTTTTCGTGCCTGGTAGATGGTGGCAATGCCAAAAGTCACCGGGCGGGTGCGCTCAGGCTTCAATCCGGCGCGTTCAAGTTCTTTTTCAAAAGCTACCCCATGCGGGAAGGCTTCAACACTTTCTGGAAGGTACGTGTACGCACGCGGGTCTTTAGAGACTAGTTTGCCTACCGTGGGTAGAATAGCTTTAAAGTAAAACCAATAGAGTTGTTTGAATGGAAAATAGCGTGGTTGGCTGAATTCGAGAACAACCAATTGACCACCTGGTCTCAGTACGCGCATCATATCCTTCAAGCCGTTGTGTAAATTTTGGAAATTCCGCACGCCAAAAGCGACTGTAATGGCATCAAATGTCGCATCGGCATAAGGCAAATTTTCACTATCGCCGAGCTCTAGGACAATTTTCTTGCTTAAACCTTTTTTAGCCACTTTTCCGCGACCCACCTCAAGCATTCCTTCACTGATGTCCGCACCGGTTATGTCCGCACCGGTGCCTTTCGCTAGAGCTATGGCCAGATCTGCGGTGCCGGTGGCTACGTCTAGAACTAAAGTGGGAGCATCCGCTTTAATCATGCTAACCACCTTACGTCTCCAACCTTTATCGATGTTGAGTGACAATAAGTGGTTGAGCAAATCGTAACGCTTCGAAATGTTGTCGAACATTTCAGCTACCTGCTCTTTTTTTGCTGATTCGCTGTCGTACGGTTTAATGTCTTCTGCTCCCGCCATTGTTTGTAATTTGATGCGCAAAGGTAGGCCATACGGCTTAACTTCGCAGTTATGAGTAGAAGAAGAAATACCAATCAAGAGGGCACCGATAAAAAACGGAAGCCGCTATCGTTAAAGGACTTAAGTCAACTTCGTAAAATCTTTTCATACCTACGTCCACATCGTGTTTTGTGGATTGTCGGCTTCTTCTTCCTTATCATAACCATGGGGACCTCGCTATTGTTCCCGAAATTATTAGGAGGGCTTATGTCTTCGTCTGCGGAGAATTTGCGCGGCAATATGGCTCAAATGATGGGGCTATTGGCGCTGCAAAGTGTGGCGGGTTTCTTCCGGGTGGTGATTTTTGTCATCGTCACAGAGCGGGCATTGGCTGCGCTTAGGGAAGATTTGTACGGCCATTTGGTGCACTTGCCCATGACGTTTTTCTCGAGCAGGCGAGTAGGGGAGTTGAACTCACGTGTTGCTTCGGATACGGCACAGATTGGAGAAACGCTGACGACTACTTTAGCTGAATTTTTGCGCGGGCTATCCATGGTTATTGGCGGGATTGCTATTCTTGCGTTCACCTCTATTAAACTCACCTTATTCATTGTTGCGGTTATTCCACCGTTCATGATTGTCACCTTGTTTTTTGGTCGCTTTATTCGCAAATACGCGAAACGCGTGCAAGACGAAGTTGCCGCGTCGAATACCATAGTAGAAGAAACCTTTGCTGGGATTCAAACGGTAAAGGCTTTTGCTAACGAAGCTTGGGAAAGAAGTCGTTATGCCAAACGCATTCAAAATATTGTAGGTCTTGCAGTAAAAGGTGGGTACTACCGTGGCGCGTTTTCTAGTTTCATCACTTTCGGGTTGTTCGGAGCAATCGCCCTGGTCATCTGGTTCGGGGCCGGCATGGTGCATGAAGGAGAATTGGCTGCCGAAAAACTCAATGAATTCATTTTATATGCTCTGTTCATAGGCGGCTCTATTGGTGGACTGGCAAACGTATATGCCCAATTACAGAAAGCCATAGGCGCGACGGAAACGATCTTTGGGCTGCTTGATGAAACGGCAGAAATGGAGCCTGCGCAAACACCTGCACCACCGGTCGAAGTGGGTTCTATTGCGATGAAAGATGTTAAGTTCAGCTATCCTACTCGCGCTGATGTTCCCGTTTTAAAGGCATTGAGTTTCGATTTACCGCAAGGTCAAACGCTTGCTTTGGTAGGCAGAAGTGGCTCAGGAAAGTCGACTATTGCCTCTTTATTGATGCGCTTTTACACCACAGTTGAAGGAGCGTTTACAGCGAATGGAAAGCAGGTCGCCACCCTTGATTTACAGTCTTGGCGTAGTGCGCTCGCTTTGGTCCCTCAAGATGTCTTGCTTTTTGGGGGTACCATTCGTGAAAACATTACCTATGGGAATACAGAGGCTAGTGATGCTATGATCATTGAGGCAGCGAAGGAGGCCAATGCTTGGGAGTTTATCGAAGGCTTTCCAGAAGGTCTCGAAACGACGGTCGGCGATCGCGGGGTTCAACTTAGTGGTGGTCAGCGTCAGCGCATTGCTATCGCTCGAGCGCTTTTAAAAGATCCACAGTTGTTGATTCTTGATGAAGCCACGAGTGCTTTAGATAGCGAAAGTGAACATTTAGTTCAAGAGGCGCTTGACCGATTGATGAAAGGGCGTACCTCAGTAGTTATTGCACACCGACTCAGCACCATCCGCAAGGCGCATCAAATCATTGTATTGGAGGATGGCGCAATCATTGAGCGCGGTACTCATGAGGCATTGATGCAGGAGGCAGGTACTTATGCTGAGCTGATCAAGCTACAGGATGTAATGGGTAGAGATGCGCGTGATGAAGAGAAATCGGACCAATTGTAGGCCAACCTAATTTCATGTAGTATCTTAGGAATGATGAAAAAAATCCTTAAACATCCTGCGGCAAAAATCCTCCTGAATAAATATTTTTTGACGGGGATGAGTTTTGTGGTTTGGATGATTTTTCTAGACACAAATAATTACTTTATTCACGCTGAATTAACGGCGCAAATCGACGATCTCGAGAACGATATTGAGTTTTACGAGGATGCGCTAGAGCACGATAAAACCCTTTTGGAGCAATTAGTGACCGATCCTGATGCCTTCGAGCGTTACGCTCGTGAAAACTTTGGAATGCACCGCGAAGGTGAAGATATAACCATCATAGAATTTGAATCCTCAGAGGATGACTGATACAAACGACCGCGCCTATCCGCATGGAAAGCGTGTGGCACCACTTTATTCCGAAGCGCCTGACCAGCAACCCGGATTTCGCTCCAACCCCTGGTGGGTCATGGTGCAAGAGCATGCCGTAGAGAAAGAATTTGCGGCGAACGATTGGGCGCTAGAGCGATTAAACCACGGTGCAAGTGGTTTACTTTTCTATCTGTACGATCATCAATATTTACCGCGCATTCTTCGCGATATTGATTTACGCTACATTCACTTAGGTCTTGTTGTCGAAGGAAGCGGACCTGAAGTTATGGAAGCGCTACTCCACCATGCCCATAACGAGGTTTTACCCCTTGACCAGATGCATGGATTCTTAAATATCGATCCGGTTGAGATTGCTGCAAGGACCGGATATTGGGACGAAGCGAAAATGTACGATCTCGGCGAGCTAAGTAGATTGGCCCCGCCAAAATTTAAGTACATGTGTGTAAATGCAAATTTCTATGGTGCCTGCGGAGCTTCGGCTTCTACGCAATTGGGTTTGGCATTAGCACACATTGATTTTTACCTCGAAGCTTTTGGTGAGGTAGGATTGAAGCAGTATTGGTTGGCGTTGACTGCGGGTACGCACATGTTTGAAGAAATGGCCAAGATTCGAGCCATGCGTTTGCTTTGGGGTCGATTGCTTGAGACTTACGGCTTGCCTCAAGTTCATTTAGAGATTTATGCTGAGACCAGTATTCAAAATCAAAGTGCTCTGGACGTGGAAACGAATCTTTTACGTGCTGCTTCTGCAGCTTTTGGTGCCATAACTGGAGGCGCTGATGCCCTTCAGATACGCCCTTATACAGCTGTTCTTGGTGCAAATGATGCCGAAGCTGAGCGATTGGCATTGAACCAGCATTTTCTTTTTGCATACGAGAGTTTCCTTGACAGGGTTGAAGATCCTGCTGCAGGTTCTTATTTTATCGAGACATTGACACAAGAGTTGTGTGAGTCGGCTTGGGAAATAGCGCAAGAGGTACGCGAAATGGGAGGGATTGTATCGGCACTGAAATCAAATTGGATTCAAGATAAAATATGGGCTGAGGCGAGCGAAGCCAAGCCAAGCGAATACTTAGGAGTGAATAAGTTTCCTGCCGCCACTGGATTCCCGGAAGGTTTTAAGCCTGCATCACCCGTGAGCCGCGCAGCACATCAAAAGCAGTACGCGCAATGCGATATTGAGCCGCTACGAACGGTTCGCTGGGCAGCCGCATTGGAAAAGGAACACGGTAAAAAAGTGTAGGTATGGGGACAAATTCGAAGTGGACCACGCCAGAACAAATCGTGGTAAAGAAGAGCTACGAGCGCCAAGACCTTGATGGAGTTACGCATCTAGGAACACTTCCGGGTGACCCGCCGTATGTCCGCGGGCCGTACGCTTCTATGTATGTGGGACGACCGTGGACCATACGTCAATACGCTGGATTTTCTACTGCGACAGAGTCCAATGCGTTTTACCGTCGAAATTTGGAGGCAGGGCAAAAAGGGCTATCTGTAGCCTTTGATTTGGCAACGCATCGTGGATACGATAGTGATCACGAGCGGGTTTTTGGCGATGTAGGAAAAGCCGGTGTTGCGATCGATTCCGTTGAGGATATGAAGGTGCTGTTTGACGGAATCCCATTGGATCAAATGTCTGTTTCGATGACGATGAATGGTGCGGTGTTACCCATCATGGCGTTCTACATAGCAGCGGCAATGGAGCAGGGAGTTGAATTGGACCAATTAAGCGGAACCATTCAAAATGACATTCTCAAGGAATTTATGGTTCGGAACACTTATATCTATCCCCCGAAAGAAAGCATGCGTATTATCTCGGATATTTTTGCCTTCACGAGCAAGAACATGCCGAAGTTCAACAGTATTTCTATCTCAGGCTACCACATGCAGGAAGCCGGAGCGACGGCCGATATTGAAATGGCGTATACTTTGTGTGACGGCTTGGAATATGTTAAAACAGGTATAGATGCCGGTTTAGATATTGATGCCTTTGCGCCACGTTTGAGTTTCTTTTGGGGCATAGGAATGAATCCTTTTATGGAAATAGCAAAGATGCGTGCAGCCCGTTTTCTATGGTCGAAACATTTGAAAGCATTGGGAGCGAAACATCCGAAGTCTATGGCCTTACGTACCCATAGTCAGACCTCAGGCTGGTCGTTAACGGAGCAAGATCCATATAATAATGTAACACGCACTGCAATTGAAGCCATGGCTGCAACTATGGGTGGGACGCAAAGTTTGCACACTAATTCTTTGGATGAAGCCATTGCACTTCCTACCGATTTTTCTGCACGAATTGCGCGAAATACGCAACTGCACTTGCAGTTAGAAACAGACATCACATTCACCGCAGATCCTTGGGGAGGGTCCTATTATGTCGAGAAACTGACTGCGGATTTGATCGATCGTGCAACAGTGTTGATGGAGGAGGTTGAAGCACTAGGTGGCATGACTAAAGCCATTGAAGCGGGCATACCGAAGCTACGTATTGAAGAAGCTGCAGCAAAAAAGCAAGCACGTATAGATAGTGGAGCCGATGTTATTGTGGGGGTAAATGCTTTTGAAAACGCTACGCGCGCTGCATTGGATATTTTAGAGGTACGCGGCGACGAAGTCCGTGAAGCTCAGGTCGCTGGTTTAGCGAACTTGCGCGCGGCTCGAGACCAACAGGCGGTGGATAAAACACTCGCTGAGTTATCAAAATGTGCTAAGACTGGAGCAGGAAACTTACTAGAGTTGGCTGTCAAAGCAGCAAAAGAACGTGCGACCCTAGGAGAGATTTCTCTAGCTTTAGAAGAAAATTGGGGCCGCTACGTAGCGAAAACCCAAACGATCAGTGGTGTATACTCTAATGAAATGAAAATGAATGAGGATTTTGAAGCTGCGCTTGTTGTGTCCGACAGATTCGCGGACAAAGCCGGACGCAGACCGCGAATTATGGTCGCAAAAATGGGGCAAGACGGTCACGATCGGGGGGCCAAAGTGGTAGCGACTTCTTTCGCAGATTTAGGTTTTGATGTAGATATGGGGCCGCTGTTTCAAACCCCTAAAGAAGCGGCAAAGCAAGCTGTAGAAAACGACGTTCATATTTTAGGGGTTAGCTCATTAGCGGCCGGACATAAGACTTTAGTACCTGCTGTACTTGCTGAACTTAAAGCGCTAGGGCGAGCGGATATTCTGGTAATTGTAGGTGGAGTGATTCCCGCACAGGATTATCAATTCTTATACGATCAAGGTGTGGCTGGCATTTTCGGTCCAGGAACTAAGATAGCCCAGGCTGCAACAGCAATATTGGAGATCCTCATTGAAATGGAAGCATAAAAAAAGCCCCGCAACGCGGGGCTTTTTTGAACAATGTTATTCCGTTTGTTTATTTCGACTGACGCTTGCGGTCGCTTTCGTTCAATAAGATTTTTCTTAAACGAATGCTTTCAGGTGTCACCTCTACATACTCATCTGCACCAATGTATTCCATAGCTTCTTCTAAGCTGAATTTGATTGGGGTAAACAAGGCAGAGTTATCATCCTTACCGGCGGCACGCATGTTGTTTAATTGTTTCGCGATACAAGGGTTAACGACGAGGTCACCAGGGCGGTTTGCCTCACCAACAATCTGACCACCGTACAAGTGCTCACCTGGCTCAATAAAGAATTTACCGCGGTCTTGGAGCTTATCCATAGAGTATGTGCTGGCTTTGCCCGCCTCCTTGGCAATAAGAACTCCTGATATGCGGCGGTCCATATCTCCTTTATACGGCTGGTATTCCTTCAAACGATGCGCCATAATGGCTTCACCGGCTGTAGCTGTAAGTACGTTGTTACGCAGACCCATAATACCACGTGAAGGAATTTCGAATTCCAAACGCGTGAGATCATTCTTCGCCTCCATAACGAGTAATTCGCCTTTACGTTTTGTAACCAATTCTATGACTTTCCCTGCACTCTCTTCAGGGACGTCTACAGTTAATTCTTCGATAGGTTCGTGCTTCTTGCCCTCTATTTCTTTGAAAATCACCTGAGGCATCCCCAATTGCAATTCGTAGCCTTCGCGACGCATCGTTTCAATCAAGATCCCCAAATGGAGGATACCGCGACCATGGACAATGAATTGGTCTGCAGCACCAGTGTCTTCAACTTTTAGCGCTAAATTTTTCTCGGTTTCCAACTGCAAACGTTCGCGAATCTTTTGTGAAGTCACGTGCTTACCTTCTTTTCCGAAAAACGGAGAGTTATTGATCGAAAACAACATGCTCATGGTCGGCTTGTCTATCTCCATTGTAGGTAAGGCTTCTGGCATTTCAGGATCTGCAATCGTATCGCCAATCTCGAATCCATCAATACCATTCACCGCTACGATTTCACCAGCAATGGCTTCATTCGTTTTAGATTTTCCTAGCCCCTCGAACGTCATCAATTCTTTGATGCGTGCTTTTTTTACACTGCCGTCTCTGCGACATAATGCGATGGGCATATTCTCTGTAACTTTTCCACGAGTAACACGACCAATAGCAATACGGCCTGTAAATGAACTAAAGTCCAGTGATGTGATTTGCATTTGCAATGGACCTTCTGATACTGCGGGCGCAGGAATGGTCTCAACAATCGTATCAAGAAGATACGTAATGTCTTCTGTCTTCGTCTGCCAATCCGGTCCCATCCACTTCTCTTTTCCTGAACCGTAAACGGTCACAAAATCCAGTTGCTCTTCTGTAGCATCGAGGTTAAAGAACAGCTCGAAAACTTGATCGTGCACTAAATCTGGAGTACAGTTGGGCTTATCGACTTTATTGATGACTACAATAGGCGTCTTTCCTAAGGACAATGCTTTTTGAAGAACGAAACGCGTCTGTGGCATCGGACCTTCAAAAGCATCCACTAAAAGAATTACTCCATCGGCCATATTCAATACACGCTCAACCTCACCACCAAAGTCGCTGTGCCCCGGTGTGTCGATAATGTTAATCTTCGTATCCTTCCAACGAATACTAACGTTTTTAGACAATATGGTAATCCCGCGCTCCCGCTCTAGATCGTTGTTGTCTAATAATAGATCGTCAACCTGTTGGTTGTCACGGAAAAGCTTCGCAGTGTGAAGCATGTTGTCTACCAAGGTGGTTTTACCGTGATCGACGTGGGCTATAATAGCAATGTTGCGCAAGTTCATGTGCCGAAAATTATTAAGGCGCAAAAGTAGACTCTTTTGGGGTCGTAGACTAACTTATTAAGGAGCAGTTTTTACTAACCTAACCCCCTTAATTATGAAAAGCCTACCTCAACCGGTGCCTGCAGGGCGCTGCGCAATGTTTTTATGCCTCATTTTCTTTAGTGTGACGCAGTCTTTATCCGCTCAAAATGAGCGTGATACATCAGTTTTTGTGGATAAGTCAGATCCTTTAACAATCTTGGAAGACCCCGCTTTTGATCGATTGAATAATTTGGACGAACAGCAGAATTCAGCAGTTTTCCCTCCTGGTTTTTTCAATGATAAGAATGAAAAGAGCGAACAATTGCGATTTCAACGCCCTCCCGGTCAGCAACAAAAAGTGGTTTTCGATTTTCAAACCTCAGGTAAATATTCAGCTGTGTACTCTTGCGAATTGATCATTGATTCGACCTTCCAAACTACAATAATGAGCTGCTGCGATGTCGTTTCACCTACGTCTATGTTGTCTCCGCACATCGCCATTCGAAAGGCAGGCGTAAACTTGAGGGTCGCCGCATACCCATTGAGTTCCTATTATCCCATTGTCGCTTACGGCGATGGGACACTTTATGCCACCGGCAGTGCTGGTTTTTTCTTTTTACCGCCAAACCTTTACTCTAGTAGTCAGCCTCTACGCCTTAAAGGCTCGGGACCTCACAAGGTGTATTGGTTAGGCGAAGAGCATCCGGACAGTTATACGGATCTGCCCAACGCGGAGGAAACTGATTTGGAGGATACAACGGTTCGATTTATTTCAGGTAAATGGCAACGTCGAATTAGGCTGAAGTAATGTAAAGAATTCCTTATGTTGCATGCTCAATACGCAGCTATGTACAGTACACCTTGGATGAGCGATATTGTGGTAGGAACCATGCGGTGGGGAATCTGGGATGCCAAATTTACCACAGCGCAATATGAGGCCATGATTGATAAGTCGATGAGCTTAGGAATGAGCACTTTCGACCATGCAGATATTTACGGTGATCATACCACAGAAGCTGAGTTTGGCGCTGCATTGAAGTTGCATCCAGAGTGGCGTTCGCAAATAGAATTGGTGAGCAAATGTGGTATTATTCGAGTGTGCGATCAGAAACCTGAGCATTACATCAAAGCGTATGATTTTACCAAGTCACATATTTTAAAGAGTGCTGAGGACAGTCTTCGAAATCTACAAACCGATTACCTCGACGTGATGCTCTTGCACCGTCCGGATCTTTTGATGGATCCCGATGAAGTAGCGGAAGCCTTTGAATTGCTTTACACTAGCGGAAAGGTTAGAAGCTTCGGTGTGAGCAATTTCACACCGTCACAAGTCAAATTACTTCAGAGCACGGTTCCAGTTGGAGTACATCAGCTGGAGGTTTCTGTAAATGAAGTCAGTGCTTTTAATGATGGAAGGTTGGATCAATGCGCGTTAGATGGAATAGTACCCATGGCATGGTCCCCGTTAGGCGGTGGAACGTTACCAAACGAGATGTTAACAGTATTAGAGCCGCTGGCAACAGCATTTGAGGTCACACCGCAAGCTATTGCTTTGGCCTGGCTATTACAGCACCCTGCAGGTATTCTGCCCGTAGTGGGAACGACGAAGTCGGAAAACTTGGAGGCTGCGCAAAAGGCACTTAATATTAAATTAGACCGTCAACAATGGTATACCATTTACCAGGCGGCAACAGGAACTACACTACCCTAATATGGAGGTAAATGAAAATTTAGCACTTAGTGCTGCGAATTATGAAAACCACGTAGGGCTGAAATTTCAGCTTTACAATAGTCTTTTCTTGACCTTGCCACTGGACGGTATTAAAAATACTGGAATTTTTATTCCTGTGTTGAATGAATTCTGCCTGGCAAAATTGGCAGAAGGGCACAGCCCAGTTCAAATTATAGCTCAGTTTTTTGAGGAGTACAAGGACGGTGAAAATAGAGCGGAGCAAATCGATTTCTTATTCAAAGTGATTCAATACATAGAGCGCCAAGTAGTCCTTGTAGATGCGCTTGAAGATGCTGCCTATGGAGCCCTTAACAACCTGTCAGGTAAGGGTTCTTTGAGTGAGTTCATGATGCGAATGGAGCGCGCTGGAAATTTAGAAGACTTGATGAATAGACTCCAAGACTTCTCTATTCGTCCAGTGCTTACGGCTCACCCAACACAGTTTTATCCTGGCCGAGTTTTAGCGATTATCACAGATCTAACGGATGCCATTCAAGAAAACGACCTCGGGGCCATTCGTATGTATTTGAAGCAATTGGGTAAGACGCCGTTTTTACAAAAAGCGAAACCTACTCCCTATGATGAGGCAATCAATCTGATTTGGTACCTGCAGAATGTTTTTTACAAAAGTGCCGGGGACATCACGGCCGCGATGCGCCGGTCCTTGCCGAACTGGGACGGTACATTAAACCTAATTAATTTAGGCTTCTGGCCTGGTGGGGATCGCGATGGAAACCCCTTCGTTTCCGTAGATACTACATTACAGGTCGCAAGCAGACTTCGAGACGTGCTGTTACAATGCTACTACCAAGATTTACGAAATTTGAGAAGGCGAATTTCTTTTTCCGGTGTCTACGAAGATTTAATGGCCATTGAAAAAATGGTGTTACGCTGCATTCGCCATCAGGATGAATGGGACTTTAAAATATTCCGTTCGTCGCTACATAAAGTGTTGAACGACTTGCATGAGCAGCACGACAGTATTTTCGTGGAGCTGGTGGAAGAGCTTTTAGATCGCGTCGCTTTATTCGGTTCTCATTTTGCGAGCATTGATGTTCGACAAGACAGTCGTGAAATCAAACGCGCTTTCGACGCTTTAGCGGAACAATTAGAATTGGAGGTTCCGACTACCCCAGAAGAACTTTTCGCACTAGATGGGCATTGGGATGGCACACTTACAGGCGATGATCGAGTTGACGATACACTCCAAAGTTTTAGGGTCATACGCGAGATTCAAGCAAAGAACGGTCCGAAGGGTGCACACCGATATATCATTTCTAATTGTCGAGGTGCCATGGATGTGGCGCGTGTGACCGCACTGGCCCGTTGGACGGCCTTTGGGGATGAAAAAATTAGTGTAGATATCGTACCCCTGTTTGAAACTATCGATGATTTGGTCGGGGCAGGCGCCAGTATGAATACCTTATATTCTGAATCCAATTATCGTCGCCACTTAACCCAAAGGGGCAACAAGCAAACTATTATGCTTGGTTTCTCCGATGGAACCAAGGATGGTGGCTACATGAGTGCGAATTGGAATATCTATCGCGCGAAAGAAAACCTCACGCGAATTTCTAAGTTGAACGACATTGATGTGGTATTCTTTGACGGCAGAGGCGGACCGCCAGCGCGTGGTGGTGGTAATACGCATAATTTTTATGCCTCTCTAGGACAGCAGATTGCTTCCTCAGAGATTCAATTGACCGTTCAAGGACAAACCATCTCAAGCAACTTTGGTACCTCAGAAAGTGCGCAGTTTAATATGGAACAACTCATTACTGCGGGCTTAGAAAATTTATTACTTGATGATGATTCTAAAATTCTTCAGCCGAATGAACGTCAGTTGCTCGAAGAGCTCAGTGATATCAGCCTGAAGTATTATTCTGAGCTTAAAGAGGATACATTGTTCACGGAGTTCTTAGAAGAAATGAGTCCGTTAAAATATTACGGTCAAGCAAACATAGGATCAAGACCATCAAAGCGTGGACAAGCTAAAAAACTGGAGTTGGATGATCTCCGTGCTATACCTTTTGTGGGCGCCTGGTCACAACTTAAAATGAATATCCCCGGTTTCTATGGCCTGGGTAAGGCTTTGCAAGAGATTAGTGAAGCCGGACGATTGCATGAAGTGCAGGCACTTTACCGCCAGAGCAAGTTCTTTAGAACGTTGGTAGAAAATTCTATGCAAAGTATGTGTAAGACGTTCTTCCCATTAACGGCTTATATGGCTAGTGATATAAAGTTTGGGAAGTTCTGGACCTCACTGAACGAGGAATTTGAGCGCACACAGCAGTGGGTATTAAAGATTTCTGGTCAAGCGGAGCTTTTGAGTAACAACCCTGGCATAAAGGCCTCTATTGCATTACGTGAGAATATTGTGTTGCCGCTTCTAGTTATACAGCAGTACGCACTCATCACCTTGCGTGAAGAATCTTTAAGTGAAGCAGACCGTGCCATTTTTGAGAAAATGGTTGTGCGTTCGCTCTATGGAAATATCAATGCATCTCGAAATAGCGCGTAGCGCAAAATTTTGCAACGAGCATAAAAAAGGCGCCCTACGGGGCGCCTTTTTTAATTCTGAAATTTCAGATCGTATCGCCAGCCGGCGTATATCTGACGACCCATGATAGGACCCCAGACAATCGAGGCGTCAAAACCACCATCAAAAGGAAGATTCCCGCCAACAATAGGATCAAGCTGACGCACATTCAAAGCATTTTGAATCCCGATGTAGAATTGTCCGAAGGCACGGCCTTCTTTGCTGATTTGACCGTTGAGCATAGTGAAAGCAGGGCTTCGCTTTGCGTAACCAACGAGCGGTAAGCGTTGAGAACTGTTGTATGTCGCATTTAATTCAATACCCATTCCTTTTCTACCGGAGTAGCTTGCGCCCAAATAAACAAGATGCGGTACGTTAAG
>Ga0228634_1000874_pt1 | contig 19617 bp, 14 predicted proteins | sample 42DmetaG_FD_190063 | JGI IMG/M metagenome (GOLD analysis project Ga0228634, IMG submission 190063) | Seawater microbial communities from Monterey Bay, California, United States - 42D | ecosystem: Environmental > Aquatic > Marine > Coastal | place: USA: California | collected 2016-09-27 | reverse complement strand
TATCATTAAATGTTGATGGTCTCTACTTTGGCCTCTCGAATAGCCGTGTGTATGTCCAAAAAAATGTACACTAGGCTTGCTGCAGTTTGTTGAGAAGGATTCTAGAATTTCAATGATTTGACCCGTATAATCTGTATTTCCCGCAATCCATAATTCAGATTTGTGGGGGTGATGAAGTTGTGCAAAAACAAAGTCTATGTTGTCGTTTGCGCAAGCATCATCGAGCACTCCTTGTAACCAATCGAGCTGTTCTTGAATACGGTACCCACTATTTGTTTCTAGACCAACCAGCCTAACATTAGAGTAATCAGTATAATACCAATGTTCTAAGTAATCATTGTTATTTGTACCGTTTTCGGGTAAGTTGAAATATCTAAAGTAATTCTCCGAATTTTGTTCGTGATTGCCCGCTACGGGATATACAGGCACATGGTTAAAAAGGGTTTGTGCGGGATCAAAAAATGTACTTTTCCAAGATGGATAATTCCCTCCCGTTGTTACAAGATCTCCCGGGATAAAAACATATGCGACATCATTTGCGAGGTCGTTATTATTACCATAACGGTCATTGACGAAAGGAATGAGATCATTATTTACGATATCAGAAAAAACTTCAGGATGCGCCCCATCTTGTTGCATATCACTCATAGAAATAAGGTTGAAGCTTTTTTCACTTTCAGGTAGGGGAGGGCTAATAAAGTCATAAGTTTGACTTACAACTGCATCTGTGTGAATTCTATAGTAATAACGAGTATCAGGAGACAGCCCCGTTATTTTAACCGTATGTACTTTTGACAAGCCATTTCCAGAAACAAATGTTCCCAAAGCAGTATTTCCGAATGAAGATGTGCTCCCCCATTCGACGATACTTTCATCAATACTACTTGTCTCCCACATAACGGTCATTGAGGTTGGACTTGCATTTTGAAGATATGGGCCGACTCGTAACATTTGACTGAAACAAAAAGAGGCTCCGAAAAGAAATACATTAAATAAGAAAAAGACTAGTTTGTGCATCACAATTTTTTAAACAAGATACGCAATTGTCATGCATTAATAAAATTGTTCTAAAATACGCAAGCCTTTTTGTTCATCGACTAATAATAAGTCATAAACCGGCTTGCATGCTGATTATAAATATATAATGCACAATGGTTTAATTATGGATACGTGGCTTCTTAGCTTTCTATTAATTGGTCTTTCTTGTCAAAACAGGAGGTCAAAAGTTTATGCAATCAATTTTTCGAAATATCATTTGAATGAACATACGGATGGAGTCTTCTTCGATAAAGAAAGCGGAAAAAAAAAGATCTTGTACTAAATAAAAAAGCTGAAATTTTATCGAGCTACGACATGAAAGCAAGGCTGTCTTTTTTCCGTGATTGCCCAGCACCTTTTGTTTTCTTTTAATTCAAAGATAACCTGCGCTAATGTTTCTTTCAAACGATAAATATCATTGGCATTCAATCTTTTGTTGTCGTTTTCAAAGCGCGCATAGGTTATATCAAAACACCCCCCATACATATGTGCGCTTTTATCGCTTGCGTTGCCATTGTTTCTTCTTAAACGACGTACGTTCTCCTTAGTTCTTGTAAGTGAGGTAACAATAAATCTTGAATCGTGTAAATCTGTGGTCGAAAGTTTCTCTCCGAAATCAGTTTCGATAGCCTTCAGCAGCGCTTTACCTTTTTTTGATAGGTAAGCATGGCTGTAATCTAGGTGATCGATAGAGTAGTATGTACCGGATTCAATTTTGTATAAATTTCGTCGGGAGTTTATATCTTCTTCATTTCGACAAGGGGTAATTCCTGTACGCTCAACGGTACTAATGTAGGCGGACATTTTATCTTTTAACCTCGAGCTGTATGATCCTGAAACCTTTAGTTTGGTATAGTTAATTGTTTTTTTTAGGACTTTTTTTACAACTTCAGGTTTTGAAGAGAACAAATAAAACCCACCAAAAAGGCAAATAAGAATAAGGCCAGTGAAGAATTTTTGCTTTTTAAATTTCTTTCTACGCATTGCTAAAACGTTTTTAAATACAAGCGTTCTACTTTTTCTCGGGCCCATGGTGTGCGCCTTAAAAACTTTAGGCTGGATTTTATGGACGGGTCATAGTTAAAGCACCGAATGTCTATGCGATAACCGAGCTCCTCCCAACCATATTCAGTAACTAAAGCCTCTAAAATATCAGCAAGTTTTATGCCGTGTAGGGGGTTGTTTTTTTGTTCGCCGCTCATCAATAGTTTCTATAATCATTCCATAAATACGAGCGTAGCCCAACCATAGGCAATAGGTTAAGCTCTTTAAACTCATCAGATTTTAAGAACTGTGTTTGAAGTTCCGCAAAGGCATGTATTCTGCCTTCTTTCATTACAGGATATGAGATTCGACTAGATGTAATGAAGAACGATTGTGTTTGTCCTTGTCCAATGTAGTTGCCGTAATCGTTAGGTCGGTTAATATAGCTTTCATATATGTCTGACCCGTAATTCATACCATCGAAATCTTTTCCAATTATTCCGAACGAAGCGAAGAATTTAAATCTCAATTTTGCATTCATTTTTTTTCGCCAATTGAATTCTGAAAGAATTTCTGTAAAATTACTACCATAAGGATGCGCCAGCGCAGCGCCACTGTGTCCATATACCTGTAAGGGAGTTAAATGTGAAAAAGTATAAGGGCGAACTAGGTTACCTTCAACCCGATAATTGAGATTGTCAGAGATTTTTCCTTGGACACCTAATTGCAACCCAAACTTATTTGCCCACCAACCACTCCTGGCACGAATCTCTGATAGTAAGAATTCATCGAGAACAACTTGCGAATAAACCGTCGTGTTTTTAAATGATGCCTTTAAGGATAAGCCTATAACCACATTATCAGAGGACCCCATTGAATATTCCTGTGGGCGATAAAATACAAAAGGGTTAAGGTATTCTACATCATAGCCTCGATTGAGCAAAGTGTCTTTAGGTTGAAAAACCACTGCTTCAAAAATGCCTAAATTCAACCAAGGTAAAAGATCCCAGCTAAGGTGGTGACTTGTTACAAACTTTGACCTTCTTTGCCCTTCATAACTTTCAGATAGGAACTGATAATTTATGCTGTATTCCATATGCCAAAACTGTGCTCGAATTTGTCCAAAAGGCATGGGTTTTCCATAATCACTTAAAAACAAGGAACGCCTTCCTGCTCCAATAAAATTTTTGTCATAACCCAGATGAAAAGAAAACACATCGTTTGGCGTATACGCCAAACGTGTCATTGGTAAGAACCAGAACTGTTGTCCTGATTCTTTTTTAGATAGATTGATACTTCCTGGATTTATAATAGTTGAATTTGAGATATCAAAGAGCCCACCGATACGTACATAGCTATTTTTTATGGGCCTGGATTCAAAAAGAAAACCCAAACCATTTCTGTGCTCAAGCCCATTGTTATATTGACCTCCAAAATTTACAATAGGAATGAGGTTGTTTTTTTGTTTTTTTAAGACCTCATATCCAATAGATGTATTCCGAAGCCGTATAGCTGGCCGCAAATCACTTCGAGCATAACTTTTTTGCGCGTGATTAGCGCTGTCTTGTATCGTATTATCGTGACGCCCCACACTTATAAATGCGCCGTTAAGATAACCTACGTCAGTTTGACTCCACGACCCAGCGGCACAGAGCAAACATAAAAACAATATGCAGTGCTTAATAATCATTGTAGCTGTTGAAAAGGTTCGTACTCAAGCCAATGTGCAGTAATATTTGAGTTGGGTCATTATCAGAAATACGAAGTATGGTGCGTCCAAAAAAACAAAAATTGATTTTTGGATTGATGCGGTAGCCCAATTCGAATTGTTGGTGAATGATTCGCTCATCAATTGCATTGCTTTCATTGTCCATTGGAAGAAGATCACGTTCGTTATAATTTTTAAGCCAATAGCAAACTGTTTTGCTTTCTCCATAAACACGTTTGATCGAGACATTGGCACGAATAACCAGCTCATTAAAACCCTGTCCCTTTGGATGAGCCAGCGGAAGGTTGTAGTGGGTATAGCTCATATTAGGGGAGCCAGCCGCATATAATTCACCACCTACCTTATTATATTCAAGCTGAAGCATGGAGTTTGGAAGTAAGTCATAAAAGCGTACTCCAAATTGAAATCCGATTTGATCTACGCTAAAGCCTGAAATTACAAACTGTTGGTAAAACCTGGTTTTACTTCCTACAATTTCTGATGCGTCAACCCCATAAATTGTATGATTTGTGGATTGGGATAATCCAAGAAAGGGAATGGGTGCATAATATAAGCCATTAGGACGAGTTGTAACGGTATCTCCCATAGACCAAAATGAATTTTCCGACAGCCCAAGTGTGATTTTCGAATTGATATCAAAGTTTAAATAATGCCTAGACAAAGCTTTTGGTTGGTAATAGCCTTCCACTGTAGAAAAAGCGGTTTTTCGAATCAAATTTAACCCCCTCGCTTTTCGCACACCGTAGCTCCATTTTTTAAGAAAAGTGTATTTGATGTCAATACTAGGCGCTTGATAACTATTATCCGATAAAATTAAAGAGCGGTAACCCGAACCTACAAATGTAGGGGCATTACCAGCCGTTATTTCGAGGTTTTTAATGGGCTTGTATAAAAATGAGCCAATGGCGTAACCGTAATCATATCCCCCTTCTTTAAAGGGTTTTGTTCGCCCTCCGCCTGGGACCACACCGTTTTGTTGAATAGTTGACGCATTGGGGTAAAATTCTCCATGGTTGGATATAAAATAATTTTCGTAATCGCTAAATCGAGCCTGATTCTCTACAAAAGCCGTAGAGAAAGAGAAGTTTTTAAGTAAGGTCCCTTTAACATAAATACCACGAGTATTTTGATACAATGTTGAACCTTCATTGTCCAACCAATTTTGTCCAATTTGAAAATTTATGATAGGTGAAAAATATAAATGTACCCTTTCATCATGCACCTCAAATAGGTATTGATCGCAAAAATGCTTTTTGATGCGAGACCTTATTTTTGATTCGTTATCAGAGTTATCATCGACCGTAATTTTTGCAGTATTTTTCAGTACCACTTTTGGCATAAAAGGTTGTGATGATAAGACGATAGGTTTAAGTGAAAAGTCACGAAAGTATGTATTGAAGGCAATTGAACTCGTCTGGGAGAACGTTGAAAAGGCAATCATGATAACTAGGAAGCCAATTAGTTTTTTCATGAAGACAGCGCTAATAAAGGTTTGGTCTTGGCTATAAAATAAGGATTGGTTAGGTTTTCTTTATTGTAGTATAAGGGCAACCCAGTTTCGGCATGAACAACCGAACCTCCGAGAGCTTCAAGTATTGCTTGCCCCGCTGCAATGTCCCATTCCATTGTAGGTGCAAAGCGCGGATAGGCATCGGCAGAACCAGTAGCCAGATCGAAAAATTTCAGAGAGGATCCTTTTTTAGCAAAAGATACCGTTGGGGAAATTTTTTTTAGGTCATTTATAAAATGAATAACCGGACCAGAGTGATGGCTTCTTGAGCATGTCATGACAATAGGGTCGTTGATTTCCGTTGGATCATTTAATTTTATCCATTCCGTATTTTTTTCAATAGCATCAAACTCAATTTTAAAAACGCCTGTTTCATTACCTCCCACATACATCAGTTTTTGTACAGGAGAAGCAATGAGTCCAAAAACAGGCTTTCCTTCTCTTAACAATGCAATATTTACCGCAAATTCTCCATTTCTATTGATAAATTCTTTTGTTCCATCTAAGGGGTCAATGCACCAACACTCGATCCAGTTTTTACGTTCAGAGAAAGGCATTTTGTCAGTTTCTTCTCCTGTGATAGGAATGCCAAGCGGCTCAAGGTGCTTATGGATGATTTTGGTAGATGCTAAATCTGCTTTGGTCAGTGGTGAGCCATCATCTTTGATTATAGTATCAAACTCATTTTCATAAATGTCCATGATCTTATGAGAAGCTTCAACGGCTGCTTTTATGGCAATGGTATATTTAGATGATAATTCTTGCATGAATTTAAAGTGACATTTCCGGAACCTCTCCATTAATAATTAAGCTTCCTTCTGTTTTGGATTTTATCTCTTCAACACTCACTCCGGGTGCTCTTTCAACTAAATGAAAAGCACCCTCCTTGATTTCAAGAACGGCAAGATCAGTCACGACCTTTTTCACACAAGCAACTCCGGTTAGTGGCAAGGAACAGTTTTTAAGAAGCTTGGATACACCCGCACGATTACTGTGCATCATTGCGACAATAATATTGTCAGCAGAAGCGACTAAATCCATAGCACCTCCCATTCCTTTTACCATTTTTCCTGGGATTTTCCAGTTGGCAATATCACCATTTTCAGAAACCTCCATTGCCCCTAAAACGGTCAGCTGCACATGTTGCCCACGAATCATCGCAAAGGAAGTGGCAGAATCAAAAAAGGAAGCACCTTTCATTGTTGTTATGGTTTGTTTTCCTGCATTGATGAGGTCAGCGTCTTCTTCACCTTCAAATGGAAAAGGCCCCATGCCTAGCACACCATTTTCTGATTGAAATTCAACCTCAATCCCTTCTGGGATATAGTTTGCCACAAGTGTTGGAATACCAATTCCTAAATTAACGTACCAACCATCTCTGAGCTCTTGAGCAATTCTTTGAGCAATTCCATTTTTATCTAAAGCCATATTACCTCGTTCTTGTTGTTCTTTGTTCTATTCTTTTTTCAAACCGGGTTCCTTGAAATATGCGTTGAACGAATATACCCGGCGTGTGTATTTCATTTGGGTTGAGGGTTCCTGCCGGAACAAGCTCCTCAACTTCAGCAATCGTAATTTTTCCTGCCATGGCCATCATGGGATTAAAATTTCTTGCGGTTGCTTTGAATACTAGGTTGCCTTCAGTGTCTCCCTTCCATGCCTTTACTATGGCATAGTCAGCGTGCAAGGCACTTTCAAGTATATGTGGTTTACCGTTGAAAATACGCACCTCTTTACCTTCCGCAACCTCAGTTCCGTATCCTGCAGGAGTATAGAAAGCAGGAATTCCTGCACCGCCAGCTCTGCACCTTTCTGCAAGACTTCCTTGAGGAATGAGGTCAACCTCTAGCTCACCTGAAAGCATTTGTCTTTCAAACTCATCGTTTTCTCCAACATAAGAGCTAATCATCTTTTTGATTTGTTTATTTTGAAGCAACAAACCGAGTCCAAAATCGTCTACACCTGCATTATTACTTATACAAGTAAGTCCAGAAACTCCTGTTCTTACCAACTCAGCAATAGAGTTTTCAGGGATTCCACAAAGGCCAAAACCTCCGAGCATTAGGGTCATATTATCTTCAATTCCTCGTACCGCTTCGGATACTGTAGTAACTACTTTATTCATATTTTAAAAATCAGGTTCACCACCTCTAATATCTCCATCAATTGAGGTATCGTTTTCATCGCATTTGTATTCTTCTGGATTATATTCTTCTGGTATAGCAAAATTTTCTCGTGATAAATTGAGCTTCGTGTCAGCGTATGCCTTCTGCATGTAATATCCATAAATAGGTAACGCCATTCGTGCACCTTGACCCCAAGTCATGGTTTTAAATCTAACCGATCGATCCTCAGCACCGACCCATACTCCAGTAACTAAACCGGGTGTTAAACCCATAAACCATCCATCAGAATTATTTTGAGTTGTTCCTGTTTTTCCTGCAGTTTGAGCTGTTATTCCACCCCATGGTTTCCATGTTCCTCTCAGGCTTGAGCCTGTGCCTCCTTGGACAACACCAAGCATCATTTTGAGTATTTCGTATGAAACAGTCGGGCTAAGCACTTCTTTTTCCTCAGGCTTGGCTGCATAAATGACTTTTCCATTTCTATCTTCGATTCTTTCTATAGTTGTAGGCTTTATGTATAAACCACTATTAGCAAATACGCATTGTGCAGAAACGAGCTCGAATAGCGAAAGATCCATACTTCCAAGACACATTGCGGGAACTAAATCTTCTGGTCGAAGAAAGACGTTCATTTTTCTGAGTAGTTTGTCTATTTGAAAAGGGCCACCCGTCTTTAAAAATGAATTAAAACGCCCCATTCGCCCCATAACACCGGCAGTAGTGGGGTTTGATGATTTAGCAATCCCTAAACTGACTGTTTCTGCGGCATCTCCTCCCGGACAATATTGCTTAATTAAAACATTATTTTCATCAACGATATCTACACAGTGCTCTTCCTCTGTGAATTCCGTACACGGGTTAACCACTTTCATAGATAGCGCAGTCGCATAAACAAAGGGTTTGATAGTAGAGCCTACTTGTCGTTTTCCTTGCCTTGCATGGTCATAAGAGAAATGCTTGAAATTGGCACCCCCTACCCAAGCCTTAACAAATCCAGTTTCAGGCTCAATGGAAATTAAACCTGTATGCAAGAAGGATTTGTAGTATTTTATCGAGTCCATTGGGGTCATAACGGTATCAATTTCACCCTTCCAGCTAAAGACCTTCATACCTGTAGGTTGCTCAAACGCATCATCTATTTCAGTGGAGCTATAGCCTGCCTGTTTCATGGCGCTTGTTCTTGCACTCTGAACTTTTGCGCGATTTAAAATAGATTTAACCGTTGCTGCTGAGAGCGTATTCGAAAAGGGAAATCTCCTAAGGCTTCTATTGTTTTTATCAAATTTTTCTTGAAGTGAAGGGACTTTTTCAGCGGATTTATTGAGGGGGTCTGAACCACTTAAATGCTTAACAACTGCGGCTTCTGCTTTTTCTTGTAAAGAGGTATTCAGTGTGGTATATATCTTCAATCCATCACGATAAATATTATAAGGCGATCCATCTTTCTTGGCATACTTAAAACTTCCATTTTTGTTTTTGCTCTTTAGAAGTGTACTAACCTCTTTCCTTAGACTTTCTCGGAAATAGGGCGCGAGCCCTTCTTTATGATCCACCGTTGTATAATCTATAATTATAGGTGTTTGCTTTAGGGAGTCATAGGTACTTCGGCTCAATTTATTAGTTAAAGCAGGATTCGCTTTATCGCTATTTCGAAGCCATTGAAATAAAACTTGGTTTCTCCTTTGTAACGCCCTTAATGAGTCTTCAGACCTTGCGGCATCAATTTCGTTCTTTGTGATTTTGTCAATAGCGACTTTCTTTTTGTAAGCAAGACGTCTTGCATAATTTCTTGTTTGATAGGAGTGGGGGTTGTAAAGACTAGGGTTTTTACACATTCCAACGAGTGTTGCGGCTTCCGTAATTGATAACTCAGCTGCAGTTTTATTAAAGTATACTTTTGCTGCATTTTCTATACCAACAGCGTTATATAAGTAATCAAATTGATTGAGATACATGGTTAATATCTCTTTTTTGGTATATCTTTTTTCAAGCCTTGTAGCAATGATATGCTCCTGAGCTTTTTCATTAATTCTACCAAACTTACCTAAGAACTTTGAGATTCCGGTTCGTTCAACTTCTGAATCATCAGCTCTTTTTTGAAGGGTAAATAAAAGCTTCGCCAATTGTTGGGGAATTGTAGATGCACCACCACTTTTACCCATGGAGGAAATCGACCTCATTAGCGCTCTAAAATCAATACCGGAATGGTCTAAAAAACGTTCGTCTTCTGTTGAAATTAAAGCATCGATAACGTTGGATGAAATCTTAGAAAAAGGAACACTAGATCTATTAACCTGCCAAAACTTTCCAATAATAATATTTGAACCAGTGGCATCATTTGCAATAATGTTGGATGCCAACAACTCAGGGGGGTTGTCTAACATCGAAACAGGAGGCAAATCATTTTCTGACTGCAATAAGTATAGTGATGAAATGACAGCAAGAGGCAATAAGGTAAACACCCAGTAGATGCTAAATAATATGCGCTTTTCTAGTTTTGTGATATTTTTTCCCCTTTCGGTCATTATTCAAAATTACAATTTATCTAAGTACGTGTCTTCTTTGGCTGTCTAATTTGAGCAAAATAAATACCATAATTGAAAAAGAAAGCATTGAAGACCCACCATAACTAAAGAACGGAAGCGGAATACCGATTACAGGGGCAAACCCAATATTCATTCCAATATTAACGGCAAAATGATAAAAGAAAAACATGCCAACGGAATAGGCGTAAATCCTGTTGAATTGTGAGCGCTGCCTCTCCGCAACAATAAATATTCTTACGATGATAAACATATATAGACTAACTAACAGGAGACTTCCTAAAAACCCCCATTCTTCTGCAAAAGGACAGAAGATAAAATCCGTTTCACTCTCAGGGACATGATTTGTTCTAACACTAGAAACAGAAGCATTTTTATACCCTTTTCCAACTAAGCCCCCTGAACCAACAGCTGCCATTGCGCGATATCTATTATAGTCTTTTCCATTAGGATCTTCTTTTAATCCCAGGAACAATTCGATCCTGTCTTTTTGATGCTGGGCAAGACTTCCAAAGGACTTCTCAACAATCAAAGAAACCCCACTACCTAAAATAAAACATAAGATGATTATTAATTGAGCTTTTGAACGGGCTCTTTTCAATCCAAAGCGTTGCACAAAAAAACTTGAGATTCCTGCAAGAAGAAATAGACTGGTAATGATCCCGAAAGAACCGTAAAGCTTCACCCCGGGAATAACAGGAATATTTTTTTCTCCAAACAAAAGGGTTATGATGGATAAAAAAACAAACACAAATAATATTGGGATGAAGTGTGTCCCAAGCCAAGTTTGTTTGAATCGCACTTTAGGAATTAGGTTTACAAAGTTTAAAAGAAAAGGATCAAAGGTCAAGCCTTCTCTATAAAGCACAAAAAAGAAAGCAGTGAAAACAACAAATGTTCCAGCGTCAGGCTGAAGCAGGATCAGCACCATTGGAATTAATAGTATGAGTAAGGCAAGAAAAATATTTGTCGAATTCAACTGTTTCATATTCAGAGCACTGATATATTTAGAAAGCAAAAGCGCGGTTGAAATTTTAGCAAACTCCGCCGGTTGTATGCCCATACTTCCTATGCCAAGCCATGCTCGGGCACCATTAATAGGAGGCATAAAAAGAACGACAACGAGTAGCGACATAGTTGTGAGGTATATCGGAAGGGCAAACTTCTTGTAAATATCTGAATCGATCAGAAAAACCATAACTCCAAGAAAAAGTGCAATACAAATCCATATTACTTGTTTGCCGTACTTTTCTGAGAAGCTAAATAGACTTGGGTGGTCCTCGTTAAATGCTACAGAATATATTGTAATTAAACCAAAAACAATCAGGGTGATAAAACCCAAAAATAATGGCCAATCCAAATTATTAATAAGCGACTTACTTTTTCTCATATTTTATTGTCCCATAAGATTTGCCTTCAATACGCGCGACTCTTTTTCAGGGGAGCTACACGTGTTCTGTAGGTATTTTTCTATCATAAGGCTTGCGATAGGTGCTGCCCAAGTCCCACCAAAACCGGCATTTTCTACAATTACAGCAATGGCTATTTGAGGATTCTCTTTTGGCGCAAAGGCAATAAATACAGAATGGTCTTCTCCATGTGGGTTTTGAACTGTCCCTGTTTTCCCACATACATCAATACCTTCAATCTGCGCCCTTCTTGCCGTTCCAGCGTCTTCATTTACAACGCGCCACATTCCAGAAATTACAGGCTCAAAATGTTTTTTATCTATCATTGTCGTGTTTTTTTGGAATGCAAGGAGGGGTTCAGTACCAATTTTTTTGGCAAAATGAGGGTCGTAATACCATCCACGATTAGCCATGATGACTGCTAAATTCGCCATATGTAGGGGAGTCATTTTTACTTCACCTTGTCCTATGGCTATGGATCGAATCGTAGAAAAAGCCCAGCGATTTTTACCATACCATTTATTGTAAAATTTAGTATTTGGTATAATTCCAGAACGTAATCCTGTTAAATCACTATTGAGTTTTTTTCCAAAACCAAAGCTTTGCATGTAGCGTTCCCATAAGTCAAGCCCTAGTGCAGCATCTTTAAACTTACTCTGTTCTTTTCCTTGTTGAATAACTTTTTTGACAGCGTAATAAAAATAGGGGTTGCATGAATATTGAACGGCTCTAGCTATCGAATTGGGTGCTGGATGATTGTGACACCCAACTAAAGATTTATTACAAGGAAATCCAGTATTAGGTTTAATAACACCCTCTTGTAGACCTACTAACGATTGTACAAGCTTAAAAATTGACCCAGGAGGATATTCCGCCTGCGTGGGCCTTGGGAACAGCGGCTTGTTCTCATCATTGATGAGTTTAGGATAATATTTACTTACATTCTTTCTTCCGACCAAAAGATTAGGGTCAAAAGATGGAGCGGACACCATTGTTAATATTTCTCCACTTTTCGGTTCAATAGCAACAATACAACCTTTTTTGTTTTGCATTAACCGCTCACCATAAGCTTGAAGGTCTATATCTAGACCAAGCTGAATAGGAGGAGCTTGTTGTGCAACAGTATCATAGATTCCGTTTTCATATTTTTTAACATCATTATTTAAAGCTGAACGAACAACATAGTGGACACCTTTTAAGCCTCGAAGCTCTTTCTCGTAATAATGTTCAATCCCTGCTCTTCCAATATTGTAGCTAGGCTTGTAAAACACATCGGACTTGACTTCTTTAGCATTTACTTCAGATAAGTACCCCAGAATATTTGCAGCATTTGGATATGGATAGTATCGCATACTGGTTTCTTCTTCAAAGAATCCCGGATATGCATCAAGACGAGGAGCAATTCTTGCCATTTCTTCTTTTGTAAGCTCTTTTAAGAATGGGTAAGGTCTGATTTTTTGGTAATTTGAAACCCTAGTATTATTGTGTTTGTTATGGTAGATTCCCTCACCCTTGACAATCTCAGCAAAGCGGTCATGGATTTCTTCTGTGGTCCAACCTATAAGCTTTGCAAATCCCAACGTGTCGAAATTTTCACCCATTTTATCTTCAATAACCATTAGATTGAAATAGGTTTTATTTGCAACAATTTTTGTTTGATTTCTGTCGTAAATGACAGCTCTAGGAGGCGTTATTTCTCGTCTTTTTTCACTGATTTTATGCGCTCTATTGCTCCAAGAGTCGTCAATGACTTGCATATAGAAAAGCCTGAATGTGTACATAACCCCAACGGTAATTATGAAGGCAATGATCACATATCTTCGGTTTTCTACGTTCAATTATACAGTTCTTTTAATAAAGATAGTCTGTAAAATAACACAAACAACAAATGAAATAAAACTACTAAAAAGTGTTTTTTGAAGAATTAATAAAGATTCACTAAATGAAAAGGCCTCTAGTGTAAAAAACCATAAATGATGACTGATTAATAAAATTGAAAACGTAGAAATGAACCACCGATTACCCATATCAAAAATAGAGGGAGTCTTCAAAACGTCATATCCATCTCGTGGAGAAAAAACACGGAAGATCACAGGTCTTAAATAGGCAAAAAGCAACATTGATGAAGTGTGCAACCCAAATGTGTTTGATGTTGCATCAACAGTAATTCCAATTAGAAGCGCAATAAACATCAGACTATTAACAGAGCGATCGAAAGGCAAAAGGAAAATATATAAGGGGGTAATCATTACATGAATAACAGCATTGATTTCAAGCTGGTTAAAGATAAATGATTGTAAAAAAACAAATAACAGCAGTCTAAAAAGGTATATTTGAATCTGGGACATCTATTGGTTTTGGATTTGTTTGAATTCATCTAAAAACAAATTTTTAACAACGTAAACATTTTCTAAAGCGGCATATTTTTGAGAAAACGTAATGTCAATATGCCATGAGGCTTCCCCTTCAATAGTTTCTGTGTTTTTGATGGTGCCAACATTAATCCCTCTAGGAAAAATACCACTGCCGCCTCTTGTAATAACGTTACTTCCCTTTGGAACAGCTATATCGTTACTTACACCAGATATAGAACCAATATTAGCATTTACACCATCCCATTTTAGCATTCCCGACACACCGACTTCAGAGATTAACACATCAATATTAATATTTTTAGTTAGTACACTTTTTACTACGCTAAAATGATCACTAACATTATGTATAATACCTACGACACCATTGCTTGAAAAAACACCCATCCCTCTTTTTATACCATGAATAGCTCCAATATCTAGGGTGAAAAAATTATTTCGTTTTGTGGTTGTTGCATTCAGAATAGTGCCCGGGATATAATCATATTGTTGTGCATATACTGAATCGATTACTTTGGTTTCTGCTCCCGTTTTGTTATAAAGAAACAATGATGAACTTTTACGAAGAGCAATGTTCTCTTTTTGCAGTGCATGGTTGTTTTTTTCGAGATTGAAATGCTGAGAAATAGCGTGACGGATTTCAAATAAATTCCCAGCGATAAATGATGCTGTTGTGAAATAACTACTTTTTGGAGCAGACATGTAAGAGACGTACATTGATAGTGCAAAAAACTGTAAGGCTAGAAAAACGATAAAGTATCGAAGTCGTTTTATAAAAGCGATGAGGTTTTGCATATCCAAAGATACGAAAGTACCTTAGAAAAGAAGCGCTGAGATCTTAAATTTAAAGGGTTAGTCTTTAATTAAGAATTGATATTTATCAATATTTTTAAGAGCAATACTAGTTCCTCTCGCCACAGCTCTTAATGGGTCCTCTGCTATGTGCACAGGAAGCTTAGTTTTAGCAGAGATCCGATCATCGAGACCTCTCAACATTGAGCCTCCTCCAGCCAGGTAAATCCCAGTTTTATATATGTCCGCAGATAACTCTGGAGGTGTCATTTCGAGCGCGCTCAGAATGGCTTCTTCAATTTTAGAAATAGTTTTATCTAATGCATGTGCAACCTCTGTATACGTTACTTTAATTTCTTTAGGAATACCGGTCATAAGGTCACGGCCACGCACGGCATACTCAGGTGGTGGGTCTGATAGCTCGGGAAGAGCTGCTCCTACCTCAATCTTAATCTGCTCAGCTGTTCGCTCTCCAACCAAAATATTATGCTGACGACGCATGTATTCCTCTATATCATTGGTGAAGTCATCACCGGCCACCCTTATTGATTTATCACAGACAATTCCTCCAAGAGCGATTACAGCAATCTCTGAAGTTCCTCCGCCTATATCTATAATCATATTACCCATAGGTTCTTCTACATCAATACCAATACCAATAGCTGCAGCCATTGGCTCATGAATAAGATAAACTTCTTTGGCCCCAGCATGTTCGGCAGAGTCTCTAACAGCTCTTTTTTCCACCTCTGTAATACCAGAGGGGATGCAAATAACCATTCTCAGTGTTGGATTGAAAAGACTTCTTCCAGAGTTAATCATCTTGATCATTCCACGAATCATCTGTTCTGCACTTTGGAAGTCTGCGATAACACCATCCTTGAGAGGCCTAACAGTCTCTATAAGTTTATGTGTTTTACCGTGCATTTGCTGTGCCTTTTTACCAATGGCAACAATTTTACCGGATTGAATATCTTTAGCAACAATTGAAGGTTCATCAACAACAACTTTATCATTCCAAATGATAAGGGTATTCGCCGTGCCCAAGTCAATTGCAATTTCCTGTGTTAAAAAACTAAAAATACCCATATTTCAGATGCTACTTTGCTCTTATTTTAATTCTATGTCTCTATCTAAAAAGGACCTTCCCCAAATATACTAAAGTTAATGTTTGAAATGACGAATTCCTGTAAAAACCATCTTCATATTATTTGCGTCACAATAATCAATGGACAACTGATCTTTTATTGACCCCCCAGGTTGAATTACTGTATCAACTCCTTCATCATGTGCAATTTCTACGCAATCTGGAAACGGGAAAAAAGCGTCACTCGCCATTACAGCACCTTTGAGGTCAAAATCAAATGATTTTGCTTTGTGAATGGCCTGTCTTAAAGCATCAACCCTTGAGGTTTGCCCTGTTCCGCTCGCAAGTAGCTGCAGGTCTTTAGCCAGCACAATAGTATTTGATTTAGTGTGTTTAGAGATTTTATTAGCAAATAATAAGTCCTTAATTTCGGCATCGGAAGGGTTTAGTTTCGTTGCGTTCTTAAGGTCTTTTTCAGTTTCAATTGTGCTGTCTTTATCTTGCACGAGGTATCCATTTAATACAGTCCTCACTGTTTTGGTTGACGCTTTTAATGGTTTTGATTCTAGTAGTATTCTGTTTTTCTTCTGCATTAAAATTTTAAGACCTTCTTCATCAAAAGCGGGGGCAATTAAAACTTCACAAAATAATTCATGAATCTTGGATGCTGTTGCTTTATCTATAATCGTATTAGAAATTAAAACACCTCCAAAGGCACTAACAGGATCTGCAGCTAAGGCAGCCTCATAGGCCTCTAAAATCGTACCTCTCGTTGCGAGTCCACAAGCATTATTGTGTTTAGTAATTGCGAATGTTGGTCCTTCCGCTATGAATTCTTGCATTAAATTTGTCGCCGCATCAACGTCTAAAAGATTATTGTAGGACAATTCTTTTCCGTGTAGTTGATTGAAAACAGCATTAAAGTCTCCATAAAATGAGCCTTTTTGATGCGGGTTTTCTCCATAGCGAAGCGAACGCTGTTGCGTTGAGCTTATTTTAAGAACATGATCACTTCCTTCCGCGAAATATTTATAAATAGAGGTGTCATAATGAGAAGAGACCTGAAAAGATTCTTTTGCATATTCTTTTCTTTGACTCTCATCAAAGTTGCAATCCCCTTTTTGTAGATCATTTAAAAACTTGCTATACTGGTTCGTAGACGAAACAACTAGAACATCTGCATAGTTTTTTGCAGCAGCCCTAATTAATGAAATACCACCAATATCTATTTTTTCAATAATGTCTTCACGTGAAGCTCCAGAAGCAACAACCTCTTCAAAAGGATAAAGGTCAACAATCACAAGGTCTAAAGGTGGAATGTTGTAGTCCTCAATGGTTTGTTGATCTTCAGCTAGATTCCGTCGATTTAATATACCACCGAAAATTTTTGGATGCAAGGTCTTCACCCGACCGCCGAGAATTGATGGGTACTCTGTTAAGTCTTCAACAGGTGTAACAGGAATATCTAATGATTCAATAAATGTCTGTGTTCCTCCTGTAGAGTATATATGCACACCATTTTTATGAAGTTCTTTAACAATTTCGTCAAGCCCGTTTTTATAGAAAACTGAAATTAAAGCCGATTTTATTTTTTTCATTTTGAAACGAAGTCTTTATATGGTTTAAAAAGAAAAAGGGGGGAGCGTAAAGCATCCCCCTTTCATTATATAATGAATATTTGTTTTGAATCAGCCAGAACACATTTCACAATCATCTCCATTATCAATAGAGCATGCAATTTCTTCTTCTGATTTTGGGCTTGTATTCGCAACGACAGACTTGTCAACAGTAAATTTAATAGCATCGGTAGCTGCCTTAGTTCTTAGGTAGTACATTCCCGTTTTAAGCCCTTTCTCCCATCCGTAAAAATGCATAGAGGTTAGCTTTCCAAAATTGGCATTTTCCATAAAGATATTGAGAGACTGACTTTGGCAAATATACGCGCCGCGGTCTGCTGCTTGTTCGATAATCGATTTTTGCGAAATTTCCCAAGCTGTTTTATAAAGGTCTTTGATGTGCTGAGGAACTTCTTCAATATTTTGAACAGAGCCATTTGCAGCCATGATTTTTTGACGCATGTCTGAATTCCACAAGTTCTCTTTTACGAGGTCTTTTAAAAGATGTTTGTTCACTATAATAAACTCTCCTGAAAGCACACGTCTTGTGTAAATATTTGAAGTGTACGGCTCAAAGCACTCGTTGTTACCAAGAATTTGTGCTGTTGATGCTGTTGGCATTGGAGCGAGTAACAAGGAGTTTCGCACGCCGTATTTCTTAACCTCATCTTTTAGTAATTTCCATTCCCAGCGGTCTGTTGGCTTAACATTCCACATGTCGTATTGGAAAATACCTTTTGAAACAGGTGATCCAGGATAGGTTTCGTAGTGACCTAATTCTTTAGCTAAATCTTTAGAGGCGGTCATTGACGCAAAATAGATGGTTTCAAATATTTCTTGATTTAATGCTTTAGCCTCTTTCGATTCGAATGGGTAACCCATGAGTATGAAGGCATCAGCTAAACCTTGAACACCAAGTCCGATTGGACGGTGTCTTAAGTTAGAATTTCTAGCTTCTTCAACCGGATAGTAGTTTCCATCAATAATTTTATTCAGATTTAATGTTGCTTGATAGGTTACATTAAAAAGCTTTTCAAAATCGAAGGTTTTATCTTCATTGATGTACTTTGGAAGTGCAAGAGATGCCAAGTTACATACAGCAACCTCGTCAGGAGCGGTATATTCTATAATTTCAGTACACAAGTTAGAAGACTTTATGACACCAAGGTTTTGTTGGTTAGACTTGGCATTAGCCGCGTCTTTGTATAACATGTAAGGTGTCCCAGTTTCAATTTGTGATTCTAGGATTTTGAACCAAAGGTCTTGAGCTTTGATTGTTTTTCTTCCCTTACCGGCTTTTTCATATTTCGTATATAACTTTTCGAATTCTTTACTGTGTGTGTCAGACAAGCCAGGGCATTCATGAGGACACATTAAGGTCCAGTCACCGTTTTCTTTGACCCGCTTCATAAATAAATCAGGAATCCAAAGGGCATAGAATAAGTCTCGTGCTCTTTGTTCTTCTTTACCATGGTTTTTCTTTAAGTCTAGGAAATCGAAAACATCGGCGTGCCATGGTTCTAAATAGATAGCGAAAGAACCTTTTCTTTTACCACCACCTTGATCTACATATCGGGCAGTATCATTAAAAACTCTGAGCATAGGAACGATACCATTTGACTCACCGTTGGTACCTTTTATGTATGAACCTGTTGCACGAATATCATGAATTGATAGTCCGATTCCTCCTGCTGATTGAGAAATTTGTGCGCAGGACTTTAAGGTGTCATAGATCCCATTGATGCTATCTTCCTTGGTTGTTAAAAGGAAACATGAGGACATTTGTGGCTTCGGTGTTCCTGAATTGAATAGGGTCGGTGTTGCATGCGTAAACCAACCTTCAGACATTAGGTTGTATGTTTTGAGCGCAGATTCTATATCATTTTTGTGAATACCAATAGAGACTCTCATCAACATTTGCTGAGGACGTTCTACAATTTTACCATTTAACTTCATTAAATAAGAACGCGTGAGCGTTTTGAAGCCAAAATAGTCATATCTAAAATCTCTATCATAGATAATATTGGAATCAAAACGGTCTTTATTATCCATAATAATGTCGAACACCTCCTTTGACAGAAGCGCGGCATTTTCTCCTGTTTTTGGATCGATATAATTGTAAAGGTCACTCATTACATCTGAAAATGTTTTTTTGGTGTCCTTGTGTAAATTTGAAACTGCAATTCGTGATGCCAACAACGCATAATCAGGATGGTCTATGGTTTTTGCTGCAGCAACTTCTGCGGCTAGCTCATCTAAGTCGGTCGTGGTAACACCGTCATAAATACCCTCAATAACCTTCATTGCAACAGCCTCTGGCGAAACCAGTGGGTCAAGGCCGTAACACATTTTAATAATTCTTGCCGTAATTTTATCAAACTTTACAGGCTCTTTTCTACTATCTCTTTTAACTA
>Ga0228634_1000868_pt1 | contig 19640 bp, 15 predicted proteins | sample 42DmetaG_FD_190063 | JGI IMG/M metagenome (GOLD analysis project Ga0228634, IMG submission 190063) | Seawater microbial communities from Monterey Bay, California, United States - 42D | ecosystem: Environmental > Aquatic > Marine > Coastal | place: USA: California | collected 2016-09-27 | reverse complement strand
GGTGTATAATATTATTTTCAATATGCCCCTTTTCAATAGCATGTTGGTATTGGTGCATTAAATCTTCTGTTATTTCATCTCCAACTTTATGGTGATCACCAGCTTGAGTAACAGTAAAACTTTCTAACTCTCCAAAGTGTCCCTTTACGATTGCTTGAGAACCATCTGATAATTCAACTTTTCCAAATTCAGAACCATGAATAAAGTGACTCCACTCCCATGCTTGAGAACCAACGAAAAATGCCCCACCAATAATAGTTGCAATCATCCATTTAGTAACTCCTTTTCTGTCCATTCTATGTCCTGCTTCAACAGCTAAAACCATTGTTACTGAAGAGACAATTAAAATAAATGTCATTAATGCAACATATATTAATGGATAACCATGCCCCAAGAAAGGAAGAGAATTGAAAGTCTCCTCACCAATTGGCCAAGCATCCTGTGCATTAAATCTTGTGAATCCGTAAGCTACTAGTAAACCACCAAATGTCAATGCATCTGATACTAGAAAGAACCACATCATTAGTTTACCATAACTCGAACTAAAAGGAGAAATTTTACCTCCCCATAGCGTTTTTGTGTCAATTTGTTTTGAAGCTTGTCCTGCCATTGTAATAAATTTTGTGCAAGTTTAGTGAATAAAAAGCAAAAATAGCAATAAATATAACCATAAAAGTCCAAGAAAGTGCCAAAAAATTGCACCAGTTTTTAAACTTAAAGTATTATTATTGATAAATCTATTTGATAATGAGAGTCTTACCATTTTTAACATATAAAACAAAGTACCAATAATATGAAGTAAATGTAAAAATGTAATTAACCATAAATAAGAAGACGCAGTATCTGGAGACTCTAGAGGTTTCGTTTGAAGGTAATCATCAAGTCGCTGACCATTATGTCTCCATTCTCTATTCTCGTATTCTAATTCTTTTCCTTTGTAATACACATGAAAATCTTTACCTAATTTACCTCTCACGAAGAAATCTCCTCTTTCATCTCGAATATTAACCGCCAATTTTTGTAATCGCATTAAATCCACAAATTGTAGCGCTTCTCCATTTGGTAAAGTAAGTTTACCCTCTTTTAATTTTAAAGGTTGTTGTTTGTAAAAAATTTCAAAATCTTTATTTAAACTTTTTATAACCAAAGGTTTCTTAAAGTCATTCTCCTCAAATTGAGACATAAAACCCTTTAATTCTGACATTTGATTAGCATTCAACTTATTTCCATTTATCAGGTAATCATTTCCATCAATGCTAATAAATTGCCCTTTGAATTTTACTTCGTAGTAACCATAATACCTTCCGTCATCTCCTGCTCCACCATAACGTCCTTCAACAGTCATTATGTTTCCTCTTAAATGACTACCACCTTCAATTAATTGATCATACCCCTTAAATTGATAGAAAACAAAAGAAACACCCAATAGAAAAGTTAAAACCACGAAAAATTTAGACTTTTTATCTTCTCCTTTTTTAGATGACCAAATAGCTAACTGAATAAAAACACTACTTAAAACAATAAGAGCTGTACTAATGTAAAACGCACTTGGTAAAGGGAATTTTACCCAAAATGAATCTCCCATGGAAACAATGTAACCTGAGGTCAATCCAGCAAAAACCATTGCAACACTAAAGATACCTACATAAACTAGGTTCTTTTTCATTTTAGCTTTTACCTCAGGCGTAACATCTCTCAAGGAATCTTTAGGATTAAATTGCTCTTTGTTTTTCACTTCGTTTTCCATATCTAATTTATTTTGGAAGAGCTCCTTCTATCTTATCAAAAACATACAAAAACTGTATGATTGGCAAATAAATAAAAGAAGCAAACATCAATTTTTTAGCATCTTTATCGTCACATGTCCTCAACAATTTATACGATTGTAAAAAGAAAAGTAAACCTAAAACAGTTGCCACAATTAAAGAAACCACTCCGGTCCAACCAAGTAACCACGGCAAAAGACTAAACGGAATCAATAAAAAGGAGTATAGTGCTATTTGGTATGCTGAATTTTTAGACTTCCCTTGTTTTGAAGGCAATAGAGCAAAACCTCCAGCTTTATAGTCATCAAAAATAACCCAAGCAATTGCCCAAAAATGAGGGAACTGCCAAATAAACTGAACAAAAAAGAGAACTCCTGCAACCAAATCAAATTTACCTGAATGCGCTATTGCTCCCAACATAGGAGGTATCGCTCCTGGGAAAGCACCAACAAGTACTGCCCAAGGGGTAACTCTTTTCATTGGCGTGTACATAAAAACGTACATGATGAAAGCAAAAAGACCTAACACAGCAGAGATTAAATTAATCGTATAAAGCATAAAAAGCCCTACCGAAAGAGACAATACAACAATAGCTAATGCTTCTCTAACAGACATATCCCCTTGTGGAATTGGTCTGTTTTCTGTTCTTTTCATTAACTTATCTAATTCTCTTTCCCAAATTTGATTTGCTCCATTAGAAGCTGCTGTAACAAGAAAACCTCCAACTAAAAGCATCACCATGGTATTTCCATCAGATCCTCCAGCAAATAAATAACCTGATAACGCAGATATAATAACTAAAGAAGCTAATCTAAATTTTGTGAATGCTACATAAGATTTTATTTTATTTCCGATTGACATAATATGAGGAATCCTTAAAATAAATTTAATTACAAATGTAAACAATAAATTAAATCAAAAAGGTACTTTAAAACAATAATTGATAAGTAAAATTAGGTTTACTCCTTGAATAGCTGTTTAACATCTGTAAATCAAAAGAACAGCTAAAAACAAAAAAAGGCATGGAAAACCATGCCTTTAATTAAAAAAATATGAAAGAAGATTACAAAATCAACATTGCATCTCCATAAGAATAGAATCTATATTTCTCTTCAACAGCTTGCTTGTATGCTTCCACCATTAAATCATGTCCACAAAATGAAGAAATCATCATCAACAAAGTAGATAAAGGTGTATGGAAGTTAGTAATCATTGAATCAGCAATACTGAAATCATAAGGAGGGAAAATAAATTTATTTGTCCAACCTTCATAAGGATTAAGCATTCCTTCTGTAGATACTGAAGTTTCAATTGCCCTCATACAAGTAGTACCTACAGCACAAACTCTTTGCTTAGATTTTTTAGCTTTATTTACAATATCCGCACACTCTCTAGTGATCTTCAATTGTTCAGAATCCATCTTATGCTTCGTTAAATCTTCTACTTCAACTGGTCTAAAAGTACCTAAACCGATATGTAAAGTAACTTCAGCAAAATTAATTCCTTTCAACTCTAAACGCTTCAACAATTGTCTTGAGAAATGAAGTCCAGCAGTTGGAGCTGCAACAGCACCTTCTTCTTTAGCATAGATTGTTTGGTAACGATCTTCATCTGCTTCTTCGACCTCTCGCTTGATATACTTCGGAATTGGAGTTTCACCTAATTCTGTGATTTTCGCTTTAAACTCTTCATAAGAACCGTCGAAAAGAAAACGCAACGTTCTCCCTCTAGAAGTAGTATTATCGATCACCTCAGCAACTAAAGAATCATCTTCTCCAAAATATAATTTATTCCCGATACGAATTTTTCTAGCTGGATCAACTAACACATCCCATAAAAGACTTTCTCTATTCAATTCTCTTAAAAGAAAAACTTCAATTTTAGCACCAGTCTTCTCTTTATTACCGTACATCCTTGCAGGAAACACTTTGGTATTATTCATAATCATTACATCTCCTTCAGAGAAATAATTAATTACATCTTTAAACAAACGGTGCTCAATTTTACCTGTATCTCTATGGATAACCATTAAACGAGATTCATCTCTATTTTCAGTTGGATGTTCTGCAATTAGTTCTTCTGGTAAGTCAAAACTAAACTCTGAAAGTTTCATTTTAGTCATAAAACAGATCTATTTTGAGTGAAAAAATATTATAAAAAAGATTGCAAAGTTATAAAATATTATTGAATAATATTGTTAAAAAAGACGGTATTAGTTGCTGATGAATTTAAAGTGGAGAATCTTGAATGAAAGATATCCAATCCTCTACCGATTTAGCATCTTGAATAGATTTGTCACCAGAAGCAGTTCTCCTTAGCGTAATCAATGTAGCACCACTTTTTAAAGCTTTACCAAAATCATTAGCAATAGAACGAATGTAAGTTCCTTTAGAACAAGTTATTTTAAAATCGACTTCCGGAAACCTCGAAATATCTACTGTAAAATCACTTATTTTAACTTTATTTGACTTCAAAACCACTTCTTTTCCAGCTCTTGCTAGATCATAAGCTCTTTTTCCATCCACCTGTTTAGCCGAAAAAATTGGAGGAACTTGATCTATCTCTCCTAAAAAAGACAACCGTGCCGCTTCTACTAACTCCTTGGTGATGTGTTCAACTGGAAACTCCTCGTTGTACTCCGACTCTAAATCGTAAGATGGTGTGGTTTTTCCTAACAAAAAAGTTCCTGTATAGGTTTTATCCGCACCTATCATCTCCTCTATTGTTTTAGTATGCTTACCAATACAAAGAATTAAAAGTCCGGTTGCTAAAGGGTCTAATGTTCCTGCATGACCAACTTTAATTTTTTTAACCCCTAACTTTTGTTTTAAGTTCCACCTTAATTTATTTACTACATCAAAAGATGTCCAATTCAATGGCTTATCAACTAAAATAGTACTTCCTTGTGCGAATGTTTGAATACTCAAGCTTATGTAATTTTAAGATCAACACCACTTGCTAGCAAAATAATAATTACTAAACCAATAATGATTCGATAATAACCAAACATTTTGAACCCGTGTTTATTTAAGTAACCGATAAAACTTTTGATTGCTAACAAGGCTACAAAAAATGCAATTATGTTCCCAACTGCTAATAATTGAATTTGCTCAGTAGTAATTGTATGACCATCTTTAAAAAAGTCAAACAATTTTTTTCCAGTTGCAGCAAACATTGTTGGAACAGCTAAGAAAAATGAAAATTCAGCAGCGGTTTTACGAGATAATTTCTGACTCATACCTCCAACAATTGAAGCTCCTGAACGAGAAACACCTGGTATCATTGCTAAACATTGAAACACTCCAATCTTTAAAGCAGTTAAATAGCTAATATCTTCCTCGTCTGTAATTTCATCTTTGTTAAATAACTTATCTACAAAAAGTAAAATAATTCCACCAACAAGCAATGAAATAGCTACCACCAAAGGACTTTCTAATAATTCATCAATGATGTCGTTAAGTAATAAACCAAAAACAGCTGCAGGAATAAATGCTACAAACAGCTTATAATAAAAATTCATCGACTTAAAGAATCGTTTAAAATATAGAACAACTACGGAAAGAATAGCTCCTAATTGAATAACAATTGTGAATAATTTCGTAAAATCATCAGAGGCAATCCCCATAAAAGAAGAACCTATGATCATGTGACCCGTAGAAGAAACCGGTAAAAACTCGGTTAACCCTTCAATAATCGCAAGGACTAAAACTTCAAAAAAACCCATAATTAATCGTTAGAATTAGTTTTCTTTTTTTTACGCATAATTGAATACATGATCACAAGGTAACCAGCAATTATCAACATTGGAGAAAGAGTAATTCTTACGTTACTAAACAATTCACTTGCATCAAACTTATTTGGATCATCAGACCCTCCACCAATCATTAAAATAAAACCTAAAATATTTATTCCTAAACCAATAAGTAATAATTTGTAGTTTTCAGGACGAAAAGCAAATCCTTGTTTTTTATTTTCCATAATTTAAAAAATTCTAGTATAAATCATCTAATTTCATTCGTAAAAACTTGTTTAAAGACAACCAAGTAGAAACGAAAGTAATTACTAATCCAATAGATAAAATAGATGAAGTTAAAAGTATAAAACTGTATTGATCAAACTTAATCTCAACAGACTCTAAAACATTATTAAGGGCATAAAAAAGTCCAGCTAAAAGCGCTAAACCAATAATCGAAGAAACAACACCCTGTATAATTGCCTGAAAAAGGAATGGTCTTCTAATATAGCCGTTTGTTGCACCTACCAACTGCATGGTTTTAACGGTAAACCTTTTAGAATAAAGCGCTAATCGGATAGTGTTATTAATCATTGCCACTGCAACAATTATCAATAATAAGGAGATTACTCCAATAAGGTAAACAAACTGTTTAAACCCTAAATTCACAGATTTAACACTTGCTTCCTCGTAACTCACCTCTTCAATCTCATCTCCATAAACGGTCAATAACTGCTTTTTAATCTTAAGCATTCCTGCTTTATTTGCATATATTGCTTTTGGTCGAAAACCTAAAGTAGGTGGTAATGGATTTTCCCCATCAAAAATAGAAAGGATTTCTTTTGCGTCTTGACCACCACCACTAAATTCTTCAATTGCACCTTCAGGAGATACATAAAAAACTTCTTTAAATTTGTCCCAAGTTTTTAATTCTTGCTCGATTTGTTTTATAGAAGTAATTGAAGTATTTGGTCGAAAGAAAACATCAACTTGTAAGCTTTCTTTAGCATTTCTCTGAATCGTTTCTAACCCTAGAACACCACCTATCACTAAGCCCATCATAAACAAAACTAGCGATATACCAATAACTGTTGAAACGTAACTAGTCCTTACACCTCTTCTGTTATATTTCTCCACTTTTTTATCCATCGACTACGAAAGTAGAAATAATTGTTAGATGTTTAATAACCCAAAAACAAAAAAGCTACGATAAAATTGCAATAAATAAAACGTCGACCTTATCTAATGCCCTTATTTTTTGGGTAAAAAAGACTTTTAAACAAATGTTTTATAGTAGAATTTTTTAACGTATTTTTGCACTCTATTTACCCTAGCTCAAAGAAGCTAGATTACAACAAATAGATTGGTATTTCCATATTGGTTTATCTAAACACAAACCAATTATTATAAATTGAAGATGAAGAACATACGTAATTTTTGCATTATTGCTCATATTGACCACGGTAAAAGCACCTTAGCTGATCGTTTATTACAAACTACCGGTACTATTGCCGATAGAGATATGCAAGCACAAGCTTTGGATGACATGGACATTGAACGTGAAAGAGGAATCACGATTAAAAGTCATGCTATTCAGATGGATTATGAACATAAAGGCGAAAAATTCAGGTTAAACTTAATTGACACACCTGGACATGTTGATTTCTCTTATGAAGTTTCTCGTTCGATTGCAGCTTGTGAAGGAGCTCTACTTATTGTGGATGCTGCCCAAGGAATTGAAGCACAAACAATTTCAAACCTTTACTTAGCTATTGAACACGATTTAGAGATTATTCCAATTCTAAATAAAATGGATTTACCAGGTGCAATGCCTGATGAAGTTTCCGATCAAATTATTGAATTAATTGGATGTGATAAAGAAGAGATCATTCCAGCTTCTGGTAAAACTGGACTTGGAGTTCAAGATATATTAGACGCAATTATTGATAGAATTCCAGCTCCTAAAGGGGATGAAAGTGCCCCTCTACAAGCGATGATTTTTGATTCTGTTTTTAATCCATTTAGAGGGATTATCGCTTATTACCGAGTTAGAAATGGTGTAATCAAAAAAGGAGATCGAATTAAATTTTACAATACCGGCAGAGAATATAATGCAGACGAAATTGGAATCTTAAAAATTAAACCAACTCTTTTTGCTAAAAACGAAGTAAAAGCGGGAGATGTTGGTTATATCATCTCTGGTATTAAGCAAGCAAATGAAGTTAAAGTTGGGGATACTATTACTTTGGTAGAAAACCCATGTGAAGAGTCTATAAAAGGATTTGAAGATGTTAAGCCGATGGTATTTGCTGGTATTTATCCTGTTGATACTGAAGATTATGAAGAACTTCGATATTCAATGGAAAAACTTCAGTTAAACGATTCTTCTTTAGTTTTTGAACCAGAATCATCTGCTGCTTTAGGTTTTGGTTTCCGTTGTGGATTCCTAGGAATGTTACACATGGAAATTATTCAAGAGCGTTTAGAACGTGAGTTTAACATGACAGTAATTACTACTGTTCCTAACGTTTCTTATTTTGCTTACATGCATAAAGATCCTTCAACTGCTATCATCGTAAACAATCCTTCTGAATTACCAGATCCGTCTGGAATGGCATCTATAGAAGAGCCGTATATTAAAGCTCAAATTATTACAAAATCAGAATATGTAGGTCAAATTATGACTTTATGTATTGAAAAAAGAGGTGAACTTACCAACCAAGTATATTTAACACAAGATCGTGTAGAGTTAACTTTTGATATGCCACTTGCTGAAATTGTATTTGATTTTTACGATCGATTAAAGTCGGTTTCTAGAGGTTATGCTTCTTTTGATTATCACCCAACGGAATACAAGGCTTCTGATTTAATCAAAATGGATTTACTTTTAAATGGTGAACAAATTGATGCTTTATCTGCTTTAGTACATAGAAGTAATGCGTTTGGTTTGGGTAAAAAACTTTGCCTGAAATTAAAAGAATTAATACCACGTCAGCAATTTGAGATTCCTGTTCAAGCTGCTATCGGGGCTAAAATTATCGCTCGTGAAACAATTAAAGCGTTAAGAAAAGATGTTACTGCTAAATGTTACGGTGGTGATATTTCTCGTAAGCGTAAATTACTTGAAAAGCAAAAAGAAGGAAAAAAACGTATGCGTCAAGTTGGTCGTGTAGAGATTCCTCAAGATGCGTTTATGGCGATATTGAAGTTGAATGATTAAAGACTAAAAGACTCAAGACCGTTTCACTTTAAGACTATAAACGGAGTTAATATTGAATGCTTATTGTTGAATGCTTAATTGAAAAAAGAAGCTAGTCAATCGTTTTAAATTCTAATTGTTTTGCTTTAATTACTTCAATTAATTTGGGGAGTAATTCTTCTATTCTTTGGGTTACTTTTTCATTATCGTGGAGCACCAATATATCTCCTCCTTTGATTTGATTTTTAGCCTTCCTTAGAATCTTTTTAATAGGTACATTCTTATCGTAGTCATAAGACAACCAACTCCACATGATAATCTTTTTGGATTTACGGATACTTTTCATTTTACGATAATCCAATCTACCATAGGGAGGACGAAACAAGTTACTTTCTATGTACTTATCGGCTTCTAAAAAAGAAGAAAGGTAAGTGTCAAAATTTGTTTTAGATGAATTATTATGGTACATCGTATGGTTTCCAACTCGATGTCCTTCATCTAAAATCCGCTGGTATAACTCTGGATACTTTCTCACATTATCTCCAACACAAAAGAAGGTCGCTTTAACCCCATTTTCTTTTAAGTTATCTAATACAAATGGAGTTATGTTAGGGTTTGGACCATCATCAAATGTTAGGTAAACAGAATTTGTAAAAGTAAAACCCCATTTTCTTCTTGAAAAAATCCAAGGTAAGAAAAATGGGGTTTTAAAAAATCGCATTAAGTGAATAAGAATTATCTATTTACAGAGTCACTCATATTCATTTGTTGCATCATTCTTTGTAATTCCATCGATTGTGCATCGTTAGAATTGGAAACTGGTGCATTTGTTGGAGATGACATCAAACCATAATGAATTGCTATTGCCTCCATATTGTCTTGAATCTCAAACAACATACTTGCATATCTTCCGGCTCTTGAACCTCTTCTTGTTGTTTCACCGTTATTATTTGCTTTCTCTTTTAAGTCTTCGTATAATTTTGGAAGCGTTTTAGAAAATAAAGTATTTACATTATCTGTTAAACGTTTTCCTAACTCTCCTTCACTATCTCCATTTACTGGATCCATTACTGAAGAGGATAGTTTTAAATAAGTATCTACTGTTGCAAATAAATCTTTGGTATTTCTTCCAGCAAAAGACGCATCACTGTTTTCAAAGTAAGCTAAAATAGATTCTAATTGACGTGCTAATTCTGTACCTAATTCATTCGCTGTTTTTTTATCTCCAGCTTGAAGTAAAATCCCTACATAATCATGAAGTACTCCGTCACCATATCCTTCATAAGTCATTGAACCTACATTATAACGTTCTCTTGATGGTCCTGGTTCCCCATAATCAATGACAACATTTGCTGGCATCACTTCTAGCGACCTTCTAATCAATTTAGCCGCTTTTTCTTTAAACATTGGAACATCCTTATCTGCAGTTTTCAATACTTCAGCCATTTGTTCCGCTTCGTCTATTCTTCCAGCGTCTTTTAACGCATCAATATAAGGTTGACCTCTTGTTAAAACAGCTTCAGCATTTTCAGCTTTTCTTAAGAAATCACTTGCTAAAGAAGCGAATTGGTTTCTGTATTGAGAAGTATGTCTTCTAGTATAATAATCCGTTAATACATCTGGGTTACTCATTTCTCCAAACATATAATTTGTCATTAAATTAGCATACATTTTATCAGAAACAATGCGCTCATCTCTATCGTTTATTGGAGAGAACTCAAAAGTAACTCCATCTTGCTTGATATAACCTCTTCTGTATAAAGCAAGGGCTACATCTGATCCAGCAGGAGAGGAAAAGAATATTCCTCTTTTCCAATTATTATTGGCTAAGATATCCAACATCATCACTTGTTCTCTGGTGATTCCTCTCGTATCAAAGTTAAAACGCATTTCATCGAAACACTTATCAACATCTTCTTTATTGATTAATCCTGATTTTAACACATTTTCTTTTTCAACTGGTAAAATAAAACCAGTAGAAGGGAAAATTCTAACTTCTTGAGAACGGTTGTACATTACCAAGTTATCATCGTTTCTTGTAAAAGCCATGATGTCATCAATATTTGCATAATCCCATGATTTTTCAAATTGAATTAATGCTTCTTGAAAACGCTGAGCTTGACCTTCAGGAAAACTAATTAAACCACTTTGAATACCCGATAATAATTCTAATCCTCCTTGATATTTTCTATAAATTTCATCCGATAAACTAGCTTCATTTGCTGAAATCATGGATTGTTTAAGTAACTCCAAACGAGAAGATACATTTGCTTGAGAAGTTGAAATAGAACCTACAATCGGACTCACTTGAACTTGGAATGCGCTTAAAGCTCTCTTAGCTTCTTCAGAATTATATTTTACACGCATATTAATAACGTCTTTAATTATTCTTTCCCCTGCGTTCATGTAAAACAATTCAAACAAACTTGTAAATAGTACTTGATCGGTATTACCTGCGTACATTAACGTTTGGTCTTCTGTAAATTTAATTGGTAAAGGATCAGATTTATACGCCTTCATTTTCATTTGGTCTGTGTACCAATCCGTTTGCATCAAGGAAAGGTTACAAACCCTTACATCTGTTCTGTAATTTTCAACCTCTTGCATGTACCATAAAGGGAAAGTATCGTTATCTCCATTGGTAAAAAGAATACTGTTATCTGAACACGACATTAGATAGTTGGATGCTAAATCTCTTGCCGATGTTTTTAAACTTCTATCGTGATCGTCCCATCCTTGCATTCCCATTATTACTGGAACAAATAATCCTAAAAGGATTGCGACCACAGCTCCTTGAGATTCACTCTTAAATACTTTTTTCAATAAAGTCATGACTAAAACTGCAATAAAACCAACACCAGAAATAACCAACCAAGACATCGTTATTGGCATTGAAACTTCGCTTCCACTATCAATCGCTAGAGCAACTAATAATCCACCACCGATTATGTAAACAATTTTCTTTAATTCAAATTGAGAAAACCTTTTAAAAGAATCATATAATCCATAAACACCTATTCCGATCCACATTGCAAAAAAGTAAAAAGATCCAGCAAAAGCGTAATCCCTTTCTCTTGGTTCAAAAGCTTTTTGATTCAAGTAAACCACAATTGCAATTCCAGTAAAGAAAAACGCTAAGAAAACAACGAAAGCATCTTTAGGATTTCTATAGGCATGGAATACTAAACCAACTAAACCTAAAATTAAAGGCAAGAAAAAGAACTTATTATTAGTTGGGTTTTCACTCGTATAGAAAGGAGCCGATTCTCCTTGATTCCCTAAACGAGCATCATCAACTACAGAAACACCTGAAACCCAGTTACCTCTCATACTTTCCCCTCCATGTCCTTGGATATCATTTTGTCGTCCAACAAAATTCCACATAAAGTACCTCCAATACATCCAGCCAATCTGGTAATTCACAAAATAAGTGATGTTTTCTCCAAAAGAAGGCAAACGACTTTGGTCTGCACCAATATCTGTTCCCTTATCTTCTTGTGGATTGTAACCAGACCACTGCTTATACCCATCGATTTTGGAAGGATCACTACTATACATCCTAGGGAAAAGCGTATTTTGAGAGTAAGTTGGAACAACATTCTCTTGCTGACTTGTATTAGATTCAAAATATTGTTCTCTTATTTCAAAACCTCTACCTTTTTTAGCAACATAAGCTTTAGCATCTTCTTCACTTCTGTATGCTTTCACCACTTGGTCACCTTTTAAAACTTCAAACCTTCTTAGGTAAATTGGAGAACGATCTCCAAATAATTCTCTTTCATTTTCTTGAGAATTCCAATATGGACCATAAGCTATTGGAGCTGAACCATATTGCTCCCTTTTTAAATACGATTTTAAGGTTACTAAATTCTCTGGATCGTTTTCATCCAAAGGAGTGTTAGCATTAGAACGAATTACAATCAATGCAAAAGAACCATACCCAATTAATAACATTACTAATCCCATTGTGGCATTATATAAAATGGTTTGATTATTCTTTCTAGCTCTTCTGATTAAGAAAACACATCCTGCAACCAATAATGCAAAAAAGAATAATGTTCCACTAAAAAAAGGCAATCCAAGAGAATTTCTAAAGGCAACTTCAAAATTGGAAGCCATCGCAATTGAACCTGGTATAACTCCTTCCTGGATAAAACCAAGCACAAAAATTGAAACAATTCCAGTTAATAAAATTCCTTTTAGATCTGCAACCTTTTTATACCTGAAATAGATAACAAAACCTATAGCTGGAACAACCAAAATACCCAATAAGTGGACACCTATAGCTAAACCTAATAAAAACATGATAAGTAACAACCATCTATTTGGAGCATAATCAGCATCCAAATTTTCATGTTGAACAAGCGCCATTTCTTCATCCCATTTAAGAATAGCCCAGAAAATAATTGCTGTAAATAAAGATGCCATCGCATAAACCTCTCCTTCAACAGCTGAAAACCAAAATGAATCAGAAAAAGTATAAGCTAAAGAACCAATTAAACCACTTCCTAAAACTGCAATTTTATCGCCCTTTGATAATTCTTTTTTATCTTTTAAAGCTATCTTTTTTGCTAGTAAGGTAATCGACCAAAACATAAACAGAATAGACAATGAACTAGATAATGCCGAAAGTCGATTGATACTGACCGCTACATTTTCAGGGTCAGCAAAAAAGGAGAATAAACGTCCAATCATCATAAACAAAGGGGCTCCTGGAGGGTGACCAACTTCCAACTTATAAGCAGTGGTGATGTATTCCCCGCAATCCCATAAACTAACAGTATCTTCAATGGTTATAAAATAAACGATTGTTGCAATTAAAAACACCAACCATCCAAAAGTTAAGTTCAATTTTCTATAATTCATTTTCCTTATTTATTTAACTCTTAACGTCTTTTTTTAATAACTCTTTACCCAAAGACAGAGAATTATTCTTCAATACAATTTAAAGAACGCGAATTTAATAATATAATACTGTAAGGTCGCTTTCCAAACGCTAAAAAATGTAAAAGTTTTAATTAAAAAGCATTTTATAACCCCCTAAAAAAGAAGCTGTAAAAATATTTTTTGAAAAAAAATTGATTTTTTTCTTTTCAATTTAAATTTTATCCTTAAATTTGCGCTCAGAAATTGTCCCATGGTGTAACTGGCAACACGTCTGTTTTTGGTATAGAAGAGTCTAGGTTCGAGCCCTAGTGGGACAACAGAAAAGCTTCTAAGAAATTAGGAGCTTTTTTTATGTTTTATAGTTTAGCTTTCCCCTTAAAAAAATTAATTTTCCCATTCAAGATTGGACCCCTAATTATTGTGAGTGAATCAATATTGATATCATTAAAGAAAATGACTAAAACAAAAAAGGAGATTACTTTTTCGTAACCTCCTCAATATTAAACTTATTAAATAGTTTCTATTTAATAATTACCATCTTTTTAATGACTGTCTGGTTTTCTCCAGAAACCTTTACAAGGTAGGATCCATTTGGTAAAAACTCCACATCTAAAGGATAATCAATAGTGTTGGATTTAGGAAGAATTATATCAGAAACAACCTCTCCAGTTAAATTAACAACTTGAACAGATATATCAGTTGATTTTTTCATGTCAATATGTAAAATACTTTTATCTGTTGCTGGGTTTGGTTGAATTGAAATATTCATTTCATTATTTTCAAAATTTTCTATACCGAGCATTGAACAAGTTTCTAGCATTACTTCATCAATGAAAAAATTAGCTCCTCCAAAAGTATTCACTTGCAACTTTAAGTTATGTGAATTTCCATCAGCATAATCACTAAGATCTAAAACAACTTTATGCCATTTTTGATCATTACAATTAGTACCTGCACCATATATTGTTAATTCAGAGTTATCATCCACATAAACAGAAAAATAGTCGATAGAACTCTCACATAAAGCATTATAATACCAGAAAGACAAGGTAGCAGTAGGGTCATTTGGAATCGTGACATCCTGAGAAACATAAGTAATACTTGTATCTGTCCAACCTCCTAACCAAGCTGATTTATTACCCAATAAAGGCCAAGTGTTGTCAATAGGGATTATTCCACTAGGAACTCCATCAACTGTTTGAAATTGAGTCCAACCTGAACCTTCAAACCCTCCTCCAACAATTAAATCATAAGGAGTTGAACATTCAACTGAAGAACAACCAGTAGCTGTAAACTCGCCTTCATCTGAACACTGTGTAACAGTAGTAATCTCTGTAGGAACAGTAACATCAGTACTTACACCCGAAAAACTATAAAGACCAATCGCAGAAACCGATTGAGTAACACCACCTATTGTAACACTATATGGAATTTCACTTACATCTACAGAAGTAACATCCATATCAATATCTCCAGTAGTACAATTGTATTCGGTAGTATAAACTATATTAGCACATTGAGCATTAACATGCTGAATACCAATAAACAGTATAATAAAAGTTAGAATTGAATGTAATCTTTTTTTCATAAGGCATTTTTTTTGAATTTAAGTTTATGTCAAACTCAGATTTATATTGAATGCAAAAATAACTCATATTATTTTCAATAAACCCAACAAATCAATAAAAATCAAATCAAAGATCAAATTAGTTAAAATAATGTAAGCAAAATAAAGTTCTGCTTCTCATAAATAAAATTAACGATTGAAATAGAGCATAACAACTATTCCTTTTTACAAATGATTCAAGCTCTTGGAATTGTTAAATAAACTTTAGTGCCTTTACCTACTTCACTTTCAATTCGGATTGACCCATCATTTTTTTCGATAAAATCTTTACACAACAATAAACCTAAACCAGTTCCTGATTCTCCTTTCGTTCCAAAAGAAGATTTATTGATTCCTGAATTAAATATTTGGCTCAAACTTTCAGCTGAAATACCAACTCCAGAATCCGAAACACAAACTTCAATAGAGTTTTCTGAAACAATGCTAGAAATTAAAATACAATCCTTTTCGTTTGAAAATTTAATAGCATTAGATATTACGTTTCTTACAACAGTTTTCATCATTACAATATCTATAAACACCATTGTATCTTCAAAATTTGAAAATTCAATTTTAATTTTTTTCAAACCTAACTGAGAATTAACTAGTAGAATTGAATCATCTATCACCTCCTTAATAGAAGAACTTTTCTTTTCAATTGAAATGGATGAAGTTTGAACTCTTGACCAATCTAACAAATTGGACAAAAGTTCAAAAGCACTTTTAGAAGAGGTATTGATAGCAGTAGCAAATTGTTTCACCTGCTCAGGCGAAATTTCATCGTTAGACTTTAACAAATCACTGAATCCAATAATTGCATTAAAAGGATTCTTTAAATCATGTGAAATAATTGAAAATAATTTATCTTTAAGATTTACAACTTTATCTAGCTCTATATTTTGAAGGTTTAAACGATCATTTAAAAGAACATAACTTTCATTTACCTTGGCTAACTCGTTGCTTTTATTTCTATACTCTAACTCACTTTTTATAAGAGCTTTTACATCACCCTGCTTTGCTAAATTTAATTTATTTATTCTCGAATAGAAATAAAATAAAAGAACAAACAATAACACCGTAACAGAATACAAGTAATTAACATTAGCATTAAAATTAGAGTACAATTCATCTTTGCCAATAAAAGAAAGAATAAACCAACTTCTCTTAGTTTTGAAATTAGCTAGATCAATATCTCCTCCTTCGTGTAAATATAAGCCAGGTGTGTACTTTGTGAAGGTATATAAACCTTTTGAGTTTAAAAATTGACCTTTAGAAGAGTTACTAATTTTTTCCCATGCTTCTGGATGATCATTTTCAAACTTATTCAGTTTCCTTTTATCATCGTACATGAAACCCCAATTTTTGCTTATATCATCGGAAGACAAATAATAGGAATCATTATTTAAAACTATAAAAGAAGCTGAGGAGAAAGCATTACTTAATAAGTTCTCAGCCAAATAATTTAAAACTATTATTCCTTTTCTTTCTTCTTTTGAATTAAAAATAGGAGTTGAAATCCTTAACACTGGCTTTATTGGATTTTGTATAACAGAATTCTCCACGTTTAAATCTATTGGAGATAAATAAACTAAATTCTTGTACAAATCTATAGTATTCTCAAAATAATACCGGTCTTTTTTATTTTGCAAATCCGAACTAGTAACTAAATAAACGGAGTCTTCACTTTTGTTCACCCTAACCTTTTCGTTTCCATGGATATCAATCAACCTTACTTGATCATAAAAATCTCTGTTTTTAGCCAAACTAAGAAAATCATTTTGAACAAAGTCTAATAACGAGTCGATTTGATTAAAATTAGAATACTTTTCAAGTGAAGAAATAGTAGACAGTAAAATTAAATCGGAATATATTTCATTTAAATTAAAATCAAATTGAGCTTCTTTTCTAGCTATACTTATGACTTCATTATTTTTAATTAGGTCGTTGCTTTTACTATTTAATGAATCTAAAAAATAATAAACGATTAAAAAAAAGAGCACAGTAGCAACTAAAGACTTTAGAAAAGGTCTGATAAATATTTTTATTTTTTGTTGATTCATCGTTCTAAATTAAAAGAATATTTTTTTTATTTCCTTAACTTTTTCATTCTTCCCCAAGCAATTTTATGCCTTTGTTTGTAAAGCCATAAACTACCTAGATCTAAACCAAAATAAAAGAAACTAATACCACTTGGTGGATTGGCACTTTTTAAAAAGTCAAACAAACCAAAAGCAGTGTCTGGCCAATACCAACATTGATACGAAGTTCCTATAATTTCAAGAAAAGCTACTACAATATACATAGAATAATAAAATAATCTTTCTCTAGGCTTATTTCTTAACAACCATAGGGTAAGAATTGTCAAAACAAATCCAAAAATATCTGCAGCAAAAATCAGAAAACAAAATGAATAGATAAAAATGGAAACTGCAAAAACTTTTTCTATAATACCTTTGTATTTTTTCACATATTTCTCCCTGCAAAAATAAACTGTAACGATGTAAATAATTGCATGACCTGGTGGAACGTAGATTGGAACATTTCCTAATCGATATGCATACATTTCAAAACCTAAAGAAAACAAGTATTCCCCACAAATTCCAATTAGAACAGCATATAACATTAATTCTCTCGACCTCTTTGTAGCCCTGTAAATCAAAGCAGCAAAAACAATTAGCATTAAAACATTTGCATAATATTGACCTAGAGGATCATTTTCAATAAAGAATATACTATCGAAATATAAGCCAAAAGCAATGAAAAGAATCAATAAACCTATCGTTCTCAAAAATGCATAAAAAAGATTAGATTTTTTCACTGAATAATTGTATCTACATTTAAGATACAAAACTATTAAAAATAAGTGAACAAAATAAGTCTTATTAGTTCAGCACAACTACCTTCTTCACTTTATTCTCATATACTTTAAAGACAAGTCCATTAGTTGTTTCTTCATCAACCTCTCTTCCCATAGCGTCAACAACTTTAAGTAATTTTCCATTCTGATCTTCTCCCTTTTTAATGGAAATAATATTGTAAATATTTTTTACTCCATCAAAATCAACTTGAGTTAATCTATAGTATTTTAAATCTTCTTTTTGTCTAACTTTTAAAGAGTAATCTTGAGGATAAATTGAATTCCCTTTTCCAATTACGGTACCTACTTCGAACCAGTTATCGCCATCGAAAGTTGACTCAATAATAAAATGACTATTGTTTTTCTCACTTTTTGTTTCCCAAGTTAAATCTACTATATCCCCCAAAGTCTGACCTCTAAAATAAGCTAAACTTATTGGTAGAGGTGCCGCTATTGACAATTGCAAACTTGGAACATAATACCAGGTCCCAACAGCTGTTGGAGGAGCTGAAGGGTCTGGATTCGTTGCATCACTATCAAAATATATCACCCTGTCGTTTCCTGCCCCTGTTGAAAGAGAATAAAAATCCGAACTACTACTATGATAATCGGCACTATAATCATAAAAACCAATTACTAAATTATCTGTATTATTATAAGAAAATGGTGTATCTAAAGTAATACCATGCCATCCGGGGGTTGTTGTAACTGAATAATTGCCATCATAAACAAGAGTCATGCCTCCTGAAGTTACCCAGTCTGTGGAATTCGCAAACTCAGTTTTAGAGGTATGACCGATATACAGTCTTATAGTTTCAGTAAATGCCTCATTACCATCATATTCAAAATAGACTTCAGAAATATCACCTGATGTACTAATTTCAGACTGTAAATAAATAAACTCAGTATAATTATACCTATAATAACAATCCATAGGTATATCAATATTTTCAGTTCCACCATCAGCTATTGTGGTTTGTGAAAACAATGAAGTCGATAAAAACAGAATAGTAAAAAACGTGATTAACTTAAACATATAAAACAATAATATATAGGAAAGAAAAGTCCCCCCAAATCCTTATAGTTTATTAAATGTTCTAGTAGAAATTACGAGACAAAAATAGGTCACATTTTTAGTTAAAAAAAAGCTATTTAAAAAATTAACGAATTAAGCAATAACTTAATATTTTTTAAACAATTGTTTTAATTCTTCAACAGTCTTTTTAGAAGTTTCGTTTAGGTCTATCGAATACTTTTCTGCTGATTTTGTTACGATATTAATTGAAAAAAGCTCCACTTCAACTTTTCTAATATCTGCTGTAAGTAGTATTATATTTTTATGTTTTGGAATGTTTAAAACTACTTTATCTTCACTTATAGAAACAAAATAATTTCTTCTTTTCAACACAACAAATAATAAGACAAAAAATAAAACAGGTTGAATAAACGTGAATATATTTAATTGCTTTTGATCTTGAAAAGCATTCACTAAAGCAAAAATTGTAGCTAAAAAGAAGATGAAAACTAAAATTATATTTTTCTTGTTGTTTCTGTAGATGTAAAACTTCTCCATAATTTAGATAAAATAAAAA
>Ga0228634_1000866_pt1 | contig 19697 bp, 13 predicted proteins | sample 42DmetaG_FD_190063 | JGI IMG/M metagenome (GOLD analysis project Ga0228634, IMG submission 190063) | Seawater microbial communities from Monterey Bay, California, United States - 42D | ecosystem: Environmental > Aquatic > Marine > Coastal | place: USA: California | collected 2016-09-27 | reverse complement strand
ATTCAAACAGTTAGTGAAACCTGTACCTGCATTAGCAACTTCTGGAGCAACTACAGTTACTTTCATCGTGTCTGAATTAACACATGAATTAGATGGATTTGTATATGAATAAGTTAAAATAAAACTACCAGTGGTTGATGGTGTGAAAACACCAGCAGAAGAAACTCCTGTTCCAGTCCAAATTCCTCCCGTTGCAGGACTAAAGTCCATTAATGTATTTTCAATTGGTTGATTACAAAGAATAATACTAGGTCCAGCATCAACAAAAGGAAGAGGGTTTATAGTAATAGTACTTAAGGTAGAATTTGAACATCCTGTTGTAGAGTTTGTACCTGTTACTGTATAAGTTATTTCATTTGTTGGACTTGCAGTAACACTTGAACCAGAAGTTGCAGAAAGATTAGTCCCAGGAGACCATAAATAAGTATCTCCACCAGTTGCTGTTAAAGTAGCTGACTTTCCTTCACAAATTGTAGAGTTGTTAACCGTTATTGTAGGTAAACTATTTACAGTAACAGTTACTGTTTCTGTATCTGTACAATTGTTAGCATCAGTAACTGTTAGTGTGTAAATTGTAGTAACTGTAGGAGATACTTCTGGGTTTTGTAAAGAAGAAGTAAACCCTGAAATATTACTTGTCCAACTATAACTATAATCAGGGCTTCCAAAAGTAGCTGAACCAGAAAGAGTTGTAGCTTGACCGATACATATGCTTACATTTGATCCAGCATTTGCTATAGGTTGTTGAGTAATGTTAAAAGTAGTAGAAGTACTAGTGGTTCCACATTCGTTTGAAACAGCAAGTGATACGACATGAGTACCTACTGTTGAAAAGCTTACACTACCAGGATTTAATGATGTAGAACTTGAAGGTGATCCACCATCAAACTCCCACAAATAAGTTGGTGTATTTATACCACAGTTACTGATTGTTGCTGATGGAGTAGTTATTACTTGACCACAGTTACTTTCAATTGGAGTAATTGAAGCTGATGGTGGTTGCTTTACTCCAATAGTTTGTATTGCTGAAGTTAAACTCCCACACTCATTAGTTGTTGTTAGTGAAACATCATAATCCCCTGCATTATTGAATTGAAATGTAGGGTTTGGAGAATTTAAAGTAGTTCCATTTAAATAACTAATTTCTGATGATGTTCCACAATAATTATCTGCATAATTAATGTTCCACAGATATGTTATTGGCGAACATGACACATTAGTATTTGTAGCGTTGGAGTTCGCATTAACAATTAAGGGACTACACCCCATCAATGGATCTAGTACTGATAAAGGAGTTACTTTTGATTCAGCACAAAAAGTTTGTGAAAAATAGCTATCGCCACATGTATTTTTAACTCTTAATGTAATTACATATTCACCAGGTACATTAAAAGTAACTGTCGGAGTCATTGAGCCAACAGACCAATTTTCTGTGCCATTAACGTCTCCGTTATTACTCCCTAGTCCTAATGCAGTCCAAAGACCTGGTGTTGATGGTGTAATCGTCCAATAGTAAGGAGATGTGTTAATACATGTTGCCCCATTTGAAGTAGGTAGAGTAAGACCAAAATCTGATGTATTATTAAGTTCTAATGGCAACCCTGTACATTGTTTTATTGGTGAAGTATCATTATTATTTGGTGTAAAACTAGCTGTTGGCCCTAACCCTACAGTTACTAAACCTGTTCCTGATGGTTGAGGTGTAACGGAACATGGGTTCTGAGTAACAACAACGGGCTGATAAGTATTAGAATATGTTACCCCACCTAGAGTAACACTAGAACCACATGATGATAAAGTATAGATATGAGTCAATACATAATTTCCAGTTGTAGTTGTTTCAACCCAGTCAGATGGAACAGGGTCCCCATGAACGTAATTAAAGCTTGTACCGTCTCCCCAATCAAATGAATAATTAGTTCCAACTACATTTGTAGTAGGGATTGTTAAGTTCCATTTTGTAGAGTGAGGAGCACATCCATTCGCTTGATTTTCTTGAATTGCTAAGGTAGCAGCCGCAGGCGAACTTCCTACAAAAACAGGGTATGTCCTGCTAACGCTACAACCATTGGTCAAATTCATCTGAATAGACATCGTATAAAATCCAATTGCATATGTATGAGAAATAGGATTTAAATCTGTAGTAAAGGTTCCTGATGTATTGTCCCCCCAATTAATTGTGTAATCTACTATGCTTGATTCATAAGTTTGTGATGCCAAATTAAACATAAACGTCCAACTTGGTTCATTACATTTAGTAAAACTTGTAACTTCCGAACCATTAAGAGATTGTATTTTCGGCTCTGCAACAATAACATTAACCACATCATTATCTTGACATACTCCTGCTGTTGCGGTTACTGTATAATTTCCAGAGCGAGCAATTGTCGAATTAGCAATTGTAGGAGAAGACGAACTACTGCTATATCCATTAGGGCCTGCCCAACTATAAACGACAGATTCACTTCCATTTCCCGAAACAATAGATGTTAAGCTAATTGGATTACCTTTACAAACTAAAATATCTGTTCCAGCATTTACGTTTAGTTGAGTTACATTAACCGTCACAGTTTCTGTAGCAGTTTCATTATTATCACATGTTCTTGTTACACTATAAGTAGTTGTTGTTGATGGTGATGCTATAACGGTATTTCCTGATGTAATATTTAACCCGCTACTAGGCGTCCATTCCCATGTGCTATTATTACCTGATGCAACAAGAGTAACAGAATTACCATTGCAGATAGATGTACTAGAAGGATTAATTGTTACATCACATTGAGCTTTTACATTTGAAAAGTAAAAACAGCAAACAAAGAAAATGAATAATATAGATGGTTTTTGAAATATCAATTTTGAAGTTAACTAAGTTGATGTAAAATTACTTCTTTTTTTTAAAAAAAGCACAGGAAAAAGGCATTTATAACATAATCGTTTATTTAATTTAATAATTCGAATTTAATTTAATCATTTCACATAATGATTGCTATTTATTTTAAGTAATCTATTTTAGACTTATCGTTACCATTTCAAAAGTATTCGTCACAAAAACATTGAAATGATTAAGGCTTTTCCCATCTTCCAATAGAAATAATAATCTTCAATTAAAAGGAGTTTATTGGGAGTTTAAAATTAAATTCTCTTGACTCCATATTGCAAATTATATTTTATTTCATCCCATCATTTTCAATAAACTTTTTATTTGAGTATAGTTTTCCCATAAAGTTAATAGCTCCACCTTTTTGAGAATGCGTTTTATGAAATACAAACCAACTACTGTTCCGATAAAACCAAAAAGGTATAAGTAAAATTGCTCTTTCGTTTTAACCCAAATAAAGACACCGATTAAGAAGACTAAGATGAATGAGGATATGAAAATCCACATGTAATAAATAAAACTTATAAGAGTACTAATTATTTTCATTGGCTTAACTTAAAGTTTAAAGATTCAATTTTGTTTGATTTCAATTTTCTGATTGCTATTAATCCAGAAAAATTTCAAATCTCATTATCAAACATCTTCCCACCTGTCAACAACGATAATTCATAAGTAAACTCTTTAAAATTATCTGGAAAAAGGATATGTCCTTCTGATTTCAATTTAACATCGTCTATTTGTATGTTTACTTCCCACATTGTACCATCATGTACAATACCACCCAACTCATACTTCTTTTTCCAATCTAAACAATTGGTTTTGATGAAAGTTGTAAACCTTTTTAGTTGCTTAGATGTGAATTTAATATTATCATCTGGTATTGAATCAAACTTTACAATTACCTCATCCCAATCAGTATCTTCATCCACTATTGGGTCAATCATTTTTTCAATCGAACCTCTAAATCCTAAATAAGAATAGCCTAATTTATCATCTTTGAATTCAAGGTTGAAAACATCTCCCATTGATTCATAATATTGATAATATAGTTTTTTGATTTTCATGTTTTCTAAATTATTCCCTCACAACTTCATCCCATACATTTTCTCATCCAATTCTTTCCAATTCACAATGTACTTCGATAACTCAGCCCAGAATTCTTTTGAATGACTTTTTATCTTCGTGTGCACCAATTCGTGCACCACCAAATATTCAATCAATGAAAACGGAAGTTTGATAGCGTTGTAGTTTATGATAATGGTATTTGCTGGTGTACAACTTCCCCAACGTTTTTCCAGTTTCATGAATTTCAAATTGTTGTATTCCAATCCAGTCTTTTTAGACCATTTCTTAATGATGGGTTCGATGCGTTCTTTTGCTTTTTGTCGCATGAAGTTTTCGAAGGTAACTTTCAAAGCTACTTGATTGTTGAGCCTTGATGGTAACGTTACTTTGAACTTCGATTCAGTAAAATTAATGTCTATGACTTGCATCGACTCTTCCAAATTCAACTCAACGTAATACTTTCTACCCAAGTATTGAATACGTGAACCTGTTATGATGTCTTCATCACCAATCGACTGAACCAAGTCCAATTTATCGAGTATCCATTTCGCTTTTTTGAGGATTAATTGCTCAGCTTCTTCGTCTGAAATGGGTTTACCTTTCAGAACTACACCTACACCTTTCTCAACCGTAATATAATGGGAATTCAGCCCTTCTTTAGTGAGAAAGGTATATTCTATTGTTTTATGTCCGTATTGAACTCTAGGCATCTTTATTCTTGATTAGGACATCTACCATTTCTTTGGCTTTTGCCTTTGCTTCTTCTCGTTCCAACTTCGTTTTCAAGAAACGCATAATTTTGTTTTCAATGTCCTTTTGTACTTGACCTTTTGCTTGCCAACCTACAATATTCAATTCACCTTTCAATAGGTCGAAGAGTGTTTTGGTTGCATCTTCTGCATCAGCATCAAATACCAATTTCATGGAGTTGTAAACGGCTCTTTCTCTTTCGGTGGTGAAGCCTTTTTGTTCGCCTTCTTTTTGTTCCTCGATGATTTCATCTTGCAAACTCGTATAGGCAATCAGCAATTGGGCTTCGTCTATTCGTTGTGATTCTTTTTGTTTTAATAATTCATCCAATCGTTGAGCCAAAGGCTTGTAAAAATCTGGATTCTTATCTATTCCAACCTTGATGGTGTGTTTCAAGTTGTTTCGCATCTTCAATTCTTTGGTTGCTGGGGATGCGTTCATGATTTCTTGCTTAAACTTGTCTTTATCAATAATAGAGATTGGTTCAGCCAACAAGCTTTCTACTCCATTCGATGAAAGGTGTTCGTCTATCATAGCTTGGAGCATTTTGCTTTCATCCTTACTGATTTTTAATTCTTCATCATCTGGAAAAGCGTTTCGTGCTCTTAACTTAATCTCATTGAATAGTTTGAAATCTCCTTGGTACTTTAATGCCTTAGTGTTTGGTAACACAATGTTGATTGACTTATTAAAATCCTTTAGTAATGCTTTAAAATCATCACGTCTGTTGATGGGTTCAATAAACCTTACTGCTGAATCTATGAAAGCATCTCTTTCGTACCCTCTATCAATTTTCATCGGTTTAAAGAAATCAACCAATTTAGTGTGATTCATCTCCAACTTTGGAAATTCTTCGTTGATGTTTTTTAATATATCATCTGGTCTTAAATCTCCAGAGAATATTTCTAAGGCTTGGATGAGGTAAGCTGTAATTCCGTTATAATCGACTATGAAACCAGCACTTTTCCCTTTTCTTGAACGGTTTACCCTTGCAATGGCTTGAAGTAAATTATGTTCCTTTAGTGGTTTATCCAAATACAAACAAGAAGCAATTGGTGCATCCCAACCTGTCAATAGCATATCGGAAACAATCATGAAGGCTGTGTTATCAAACTTCTTTTTACCCGACTTTTCCGTTTCTTCTTCGTTTCCAAAAGGCAATTTGAAATCATCGGTTGCATCTTTGATGTTTTCGGGAGGTACTACAAACACTGGTTTCTTGTTGTTTGGATTGTTTCTATTCCATTCCAAGGTTTCGTAATATTCTTTGGCTATTGCATCCGACTTGGGTGAACTCATACTCACAACCACTTTCGATTCAAAGTTGTGGTAGCCCTCTTCTTTTAACTTATGTAATACTTGCTGGTATTTGATAGCCGCATCTCTACCGCTACAAACCAACATGGCTTTGTGACCATCAGGAAAAATCTTGTTCTTGAAGTGGTCCACCATGTGTTTGGCAATGGCTTCTATTCGTTCTGATGACAATTGGTATTTGCGAAGAGCATCTCGTTTGAGTTTGTCCTTTTTATCTTCGGAAGCATCCGCAAACGTTTCTTCAAATTCTTTGTCAAGTTCTTCTTTCTTAACATCCAATTTGGCAATCCCTTCATCGTACAACAATTCAACCGTTGCACCATCTGCTACCGCTTCTTTGATGGTATAGATATCAATGTAATCACCACCATAGAATTCTCCAAGCGTTGATTTGTCTTCTTTGGAAATCGGTGTTCCAGTAAAGGCTATGAATTTAGCATTTGGTAAAACGGTACGCATAAATGAAGCTAGAAATCCATAATGACTACGGTGTGCTTCATCCACGAGGATGTATAAGTTCTCCTTTTTGGATAGTTCTTCCAGTTCTATTTCTTCTCGTTCAATCTCAACCCATTTCCCCTTTTGAAGTTCTTTGGTAATCTTGATAAGTTTATTTTCTTTGAGTTGCTTTTCAACCATTAGGTTACCACGTTCTTCCAATTCCGTTTGGTCTTCTGATGCCGTAGCATCTTTATCTGTTTCTTGGAATTTTTGAAGGGTTGTGGTGATAATTCCTCCGTAATCGTTTCGAAGCAATTTATCTAAATGTACTACAGATGATGCTTGGTTGACATTCTTAAAACCTACATTTTGAAACGTGGTTGTAATTTGTCTGTCCAAATCCTTTCTATCGGTCATTATCATCACCGTAGGGTTATTAAAACCAAATTCGGGTGCTTGTAGTTTTCTAGCCACATACGCCATCGTTAAGGACTTCCCAGAACCTTGTGTGTGCCATACAACACCACCTTCTCCCGCTTGTAAACGTGCTATGGTTTTGTTGGTGGCTCTTATCTGTTGGTACCGTGGTAATTTCTTGATGGTAATGCCTTCTTCCAATTCAAACAAAACGAAATGACGAATGATGTCCAACACTCGTTCTTTCTTGAAAAGGGCAATCAGTAATTTATCTTGTTCTTTTTTGGCTTGGTCTATTATCTCTTTGTCTTCTTCTCCTGTTTTGAAAACAGAATAGAATTGTTGAGGTGAATTGATGGCTCCGTACTTACCATTTACATCCCAAATACCAGCACAAATTTGATTGTAATGAAACAATTTCTCAGAGTTCTTTTGGTAATAATCCAAATCTCCGTAGGCTTTGTCCCATGCATTTTGTGCGGTTGGTGATTTACATTCTATTACACCTATTGGTAATCCATTAATATACACCACCAAATCTGGAACGGAGTTTTGATACCTTCCATGGTATTTCATCTGATTAACCACCAAGAAATCATTGTCTTCGATGTTGATGTAATCTATAAAGTGAACCGAATGAAAGTCTTCTTCTCTGTTGATGGTTTGCTTTACCGTAAAAGTTCCTCCACGAATCAACTCCCATATCTTTTGGTTGATTTCCATCAAGGATGCTCCGTTTACCGAAGTAATAGCTGTGTATGCTTTGTTGAGGTTGTTCTCGTTTATCCAAGGGTTTAGCTTGGTGATGGATGCCATTAATCTATCCTTTAAGAGCACTTCGGTAATGTCTGAGCGTTCATCTTGCTTGCTCGCATCAAAGTATTGGTAGCCCATTTTTTGGAACAACTCAATTGCTGGTAACTCGCTGTGTATGTATTCTGGACCTTGACTCATTTACAATTTTTTATCGACCATTTACTGTTTTTATCAACTTTTTATCTGAGAGCATTAAATAAATTACGTACTCACTTTCAATTGATTACACTTTTAAAATCTATTTATCGACCATTTTATCGACCATTTTATCGACCATTTATCATTTATTTATGCTTTTTTGGGCGATAAAGTATTTTGAACCTCTTTTCTCTCCTATAGTTAGAATAGATTCTTGAGACACCATATCATCTAATTTTCTTTTTATTTTCCTTCTACTAATTTCTAAGCCAATACGCTCATGAATATCGCCAATAGAACATGGACCATAAATCTTTAAATCTTCTAAAATCAAGTGTTCTAAACGGTGCGTTTCTATTTTCTTTAAATCCGTTTTCCCTTTAAATTCAACTTCTTTTAATAGTTCTGAATTTACATAATATTCGGTTGCTTTAGTTTTCCCCTTGCTTAAGACAATATCATTCTTTAATAATTTACCTAACCAATACGTTAAAGATTCCGTGTTTCTTAAACTAAGTTTCTTGCTTAGGTCTAAAGAAGATAGCACACCACTTTGAGCAATGATTCCAAGAGCGATGATTTCTTTTTGATTTAATTGAAATTCATCATTAACTCGAGACATTAGTCGTACTACTTCTTTACTTAAAATTTCTTTTTTAACGGTTACTACTACTCGATCATCCCATTCTTCAACGATGGGTTCAGACTTTCCATTATAAAGTAAAATTTCGTACACTTTATCATAACCACTACCTTCTTTTTCAATCAATTTTAAATCGTGAAAAACTTTAGCTAAATGGCTATTTCTTGGAACAGATTTACTGATAATATTAGAAGGTGTAACGCCTAGAGGCAAAAGACCTGGAGAATGAATTTCGAGTCGGTCATGGTAAAGATTTATGAAGACATCGCCACGCATGGTATAAATTCTATGCACAAGTGCATTAGCTATTAATTCTCGAATAATTTCGATGTCGTAGTTAGGAATTGTTTTTCTAAACAAACCATCAGAAACTTCTATGGATTCTTTCCAATCTGGAAGTCTAATTACTTCGTTTAATAATTCTTTAGGATTTTTCGAATAATCATCCCAAATAATTTTATTCACTTTGTTTCCATTCTCATCATACTTAATAAACTGAATAGAAGGAGCATAATGTAAAACGGCTCTGTCTTTTCGTTCACCAACCCACATTATTCCAAGATTAGTTAAATACCCATTGCTAGACATTAGATAATATTCCAACAATTCTTCTTCTGGCATTTCTTTCACAAAATCACTTACACGTTCCGATTTAAAGATGTCACTTTTAAATTTTGACAATTTTTCTCCATTAGCCGAAGTAATAGGTGTTTTTCTAACTATTTTTTCCTCCCAAACAAACGCTTGTTTTTCAGCAGCAACTCGAGACATGTCTTCTGCTAATATTGGTTTACATTCATCAGAAATTCGAATAAAATATCTACCATCAGAAGTAGAGGCTATCAACTGGGTACTGCGGAAAATTTTCAAAACAATAAACTCACCTCCATTTGATGCCATCTCTTTAGAAGCTATACTTCCGACACCAACCGTTCTTTGAGGAATTGTTTTGTTTATTCTTTCAACCAAAGAAGTATCGATTTTTTGGTTGGAAGGAGGTAATTCTTCTCCATCCTCAATTCCAATATGGATTTCACCACCATAACCATTGGCAAAACAAACACAATCTTTCGCTAATTCGCTCCAATCAGCTGTTTTACCTTGAACAATCTTTAAAGATTTTTTATCAAAATGACTATTTTCTTCCATTAGCTAAGTGTTTTTTCATTGAGGGATACTCTTATCTTCCCAGTTAACAACTGTTGCATCAAGCCTTGTTTTAATTCTTGGTAATGGGATTTCTTTTCAGATAAGACTTCTAGTTTATCACTAATTGTAGCTAAAATTTCAGAAATTTGCTTTTGTTCTTTTAATGTTGGGAATGGTATTTTGAATTCTCTAATGTTTTTTGCACTAATGTGAGGAATACCAGAGCTTGTTTTTACAGCATCAACATAATTTAGCCATAACGACCCACCTATTATTTGATTTAAAAACTCTAAATCAAGAGTTGATTTTGCTCTTAAACACGCTACCCGTTGAACTATCAAAAGCGGAAGGTCTTCATCTTTAACTCTTGCATAATTTCTTCCAACTAGCGAGCCATCCATAGAGATTACAAGGTCACCAACTTGAGCAGAATACTTTTCAATTTCTTCAAAAGGTAAATCCCACCATCTATCTAATTTTTCATTCCACCTAAGTTTTCCAACAGTTATATTTATACCTCTTAAAAGTTTTACACCTCTTCCTTCATCATTAAAACCATCACTTTTGAATGCAAAACCAGAAAGTAATTTTATATGATTTACCAATTCAACCACTTCCCAACTCTTAGGAATTTCACCCAAAGGAGAATCTTTAAACTCCGTATGTCCAATACCTTTGGTTAACAAGCGTTGCATCAAGCCTTTTTTGAGTGCTTGGGTTTCGGAAATTTGTTGGTCTATTACCTCAATTTTAGCATCTACAGTGCTTAATATTTCGGCTATTTTTTGTTGTTCTGGGAGTGGAGGGATAGGGATTGAATATGTACCTATCTGCTTACCTGTTAATTGAGGGACCGCACTACTTTCTTTGTGAAATGAAACATGGAAATTTATGCATTCTGATAGATAATTATTATCTAGTTTTTCATTAGGGAACAAAACTATCAATCTACCAATAGCACCAAATGAACCACTTCTTTTGAACGCCTTACCTACATCGCCTCTTCCAACTACTGTAACAGAATTCCCTGTGTATTCTTTAAAGTTATAATATCCATATAACCCATAATTCACATGCGAATTTGAGTAAACAGGATATTTATGTTCGCTAGTTTTAATTTCTGAAAAAGAGTCTTGCATCAAATCTTTACCAACTTTAATATCTGTGACATCAGAAAGACTTTTGACTTCCCAATCTTTTGGGATTTTATCAAAATTATTTTTTCTCATACTCCCAACTCCTTTAAAAATCCAGCTAACTTTTCATCAATTTCAGATTCACGTTGTTCCAATTGAGCTAATTTTTGGTGCACCGCTTTGATATCTACTTCCACTTCGGCTTCTGAAGTATCAATAAAACGAGAGATGTTCAAGTTGTAATCGTTTTCAGCCAATTCAGCCACATCCACCACACGCATGTATTTTTCTACATCTTTTGCACCATCATATGCTTTCACAATCTTAGCAAGATGCTCTGGTAATAATTCATTTTGATTCTTACCTTCCTTGAAGTCGCTACTAGCATCTATAATGGTTACTTTACCTTTTTGGGCTTCTGTTTTGTTCTTATTGATAATCCATATAGAAGCGGGTATGCCCGTATTATAAAACAAGGCACTTGGTAATCCCACAATTCCTTCCACCAAATCGGCTTCCAATAACCCTTTTCTTATTTCACCTTCAGCACCACTTCTAAATAAAGTTCCATGTGGTAACACAACACCAACTTTTCCATCTTGCTTTAAAACAGCTACCATGTGTTGCAAGAAAGCCAAATCTGCATATCCCCTTGGTGGTATTCCAAATTGGAAACGTCCATAAGGGTCACTTACTACCTTCGCATAGTTGGGAGAAACTTTCTTTTCCTTTCCGTTCTTATCCAACTTCACTTCAATTGAGTTTTCAGCTGGAGTCCACCAACCATCCATCGAGAACGGAGGGTTTGCAATTACTCTATCAAAAAGTGTTAATTCGTTGTTATCGTTTTTGTGCTGTGGTGTTGTTAAAGTATCTCCCTTGCGAATATCTGCATCCATGAAGTTATGCAACAGCATGTTCAGTTTACCAATTGCCCACGTACCCAAGTTTTTCTCTTGTCCGAACAAAGAAACGTTTACATTGTTTCCAACTTTTCCGTTTGGTTGTTCAGCAATGTAACGAGCAGATTCAATCAACATACCTCCAGAACCACAAGTTGGGTCGTACACCCTTTGCTTTGGTTCTGGTTTAATCAATTGAACAATTAATTGCACCACACCTCTAGGTGTATAGAATTCACCTCCTTTTTTACCAGCGTCATCTGCGAACATCTTAATCAGATATTCATAGGCATCCCCTAACAAGTCATTCGATTCTAAATGTGCATTGCGTAAAGAATGTTGGTTGAAATGTCTTAAAAGTCGTTGAAGTAGTTCGTCTGATAGTTTTTCTTTGTCACCAAATTTTGTAGCAGTCATTACACCTTCCAATGAAGTATTTTCACGTTCAATTCCAGCAAATGCTTTATCCAGTGCAATACCAATATTTTCCGTTTCTTTCTTGATGGTTTCCCAACGAGATTCAATCGGCAATTGAAAATACGTTTCATCTTCAGCATCTTCACGAGAAATCCCCTCACGGTTCATGATCGTTTCTACTTCTTCTTCAAAGACATCGTTGGAACGTTTCAAGAACAGTAATCCGAAGATGTAATTTTTGAAGTCGGAAGAATCAATGCTTCCACGTAATATATTCGCTGAATCCCATAACCAAGATTCAAGTGTTGCTAAATCTAATTTCTTTTCTGACATACTTTATTGGTAGTTCTTTACGTGTTAAATTTAAGAAAAAGATTGGTTTTTTTCATTGAGGTGTTTTTATTAAAATGAAAAAAGCGACCCTTACGAGTCGCTTTAATAATTGAAATTAGTATTTATCGTATTCTTCGAGTATATTTCTTATTCACCCTAGTTTTGATAAAACTATTCAAACCAGAACCTCTAACAGCGAGTGTTTTCATATATTCAATATTATTTGAACCAGTACTAATGTAATTGTACACATAAACTGAACCGCTAGTGAATTGAACTGTAATTTGGGTTTGAGTAATTTCATACGCATGCACTCCCGATGTACCACTTGTATTTCTATATTTTTGCATTTTTTGTTTTTTTATAAATTAATAAAATTGCCAATATCCTTCCCCTCAATGAAAGAAAATTAAATGTTTACTGAGGAAAAAAGCCTTTTTATTAACCTATAGCAATATTCAATGGTTAACTGAAACATCGGAAAGTTCTATTTGTGTATTACAAAAAACTATGTATATTTGAATTCCAGTAAAAATATTTACAGTTTATTTTGTAATATTAAATAGCCTTGTTTCGATGAGGCTTTTTTTATGTCTTTTAAATCATATTTACTCTTTTTAATTTACTTTATTATTTTACTCACTTAGTCGAGCCTTTCAACAAAACTAGCTCTTTTTCAAGCTTTAAGCTAATTAAGAAATGCACAAACACTTTAGCTTATGAACATTTTTTTTGCAATGCCTTTCATAACAATCAGTTTACATCTTTTCAACATCAACCAAAAGATATTCACAGTATTTATTACATACTTTGTCGATAAATAATGAAAACTCATCAACTGATTGAATAGTAACTCTATTTGTTAAAATTAGAGATGATTTACCTGTTTTTGAACAAAATGAATTACCTTGGTATATCACTTATGACCATTTCAAATTATATTTTTTTTTTAATTTCGTTAAAATTTATTCTATGAAATATTTATTAGTGTTATTAATATTCTTATTTACTTTTATTTCGATTAGTCAAGAAAGATATCATCGAGATAAAACTACTATTGATTTATATGATACTATTGTCTACCTAAGATTTGATATGAAGCCATTAAATGGAATTGTTTATGGTGAGTTTGGTGAGTTTGGAAATTTCATTGACGGTAAAAAAGATGGTTTACACCGAAGGTGGTACGAAAATGGTCAATTGGAAGAAGAATCTAATTATCTAAATAATTCCTTAACTGGTCTGTATAAAAGGTGGAATGAGGATGGGTTATTATATTGGGAGTCAAATCATAAAAATGGCAAAAGAGAGGGTTTACATCGAAGGTGGTACGAAAATGGTCAATTGAAAGAAGAATCAAATTATCTAAATGATTCATTAATTGGTTTAAATCGTTTTTGGTACGACAATGGTGCTTTAAAAGAAGAGTATGATGTAAAAGGCGACTATTTGACAGATTTTGAATGGTATAATGATGGTACCTTAAAAGAAGAAACTCATCGTATAAAACTTTATACTAAAGATGGTAGAATAAGATGGGCAAAACATGGTGTATATAGAAGGTGGAATAAGGATGGGTTATTATATTGGGAGTCAAATCATAAAAATGGTAAAAAAGATGGATGGGTTAGAAGTTGGTACGAAAATGGTCATTTGAAGTATGAATATTTTATAAAAGATGGAAATACAGAGGGACTATATAGAACTTGGTATGAGAATGGACAGTTAGAGTATGAATCTTTTAGAAAAGATGGTAAAAGAGATGGACAGGTTAGAGAGTGGTACGAAAATGGTCAGTTGAAAAAGGAAACCAACTTTAAAAACGGTGAACAAGAAGGTCAATCAAGAAGTTGGAAAGAGAATGGTGTTTTAGAAGAATAATTAATTCGGACAATAATGGTAAAGACATTTATCCAAGTCTTATTACTATTATCAGCACAGACAAACTTGTAATTGACCTTCGTGACAAAAATGGTCTACAGACATTTGTAAGAGAAAAGGTTTAGAATCTTTAAAAAGTCCATTGGATAACTTAGACTTTTAACTTTTTTTGCTAGCTTTGGTTTTGTTAAGTTGAAGTAAAGTAAACTAAAAATTAAAATGAATCAAACCATACTAAAGCCAACATACAAACGACAAATATCGGATATATGACTCATATTTAAAAAACTAAATAATTTTAAATATAGCGGAAATATACACAATATGTGTTCAGTCGCACGTTATGCCATAATTAAGCGAAAACTGTAAATGACAAAATCAATTTTAATAATCAAAGGATATAGCAAAACAGAAGTTGAATTGACAAATGACAGAAAAATAATTCAACTCTACATTGACTTTTTTTGCAGCAATGCAGGAGGGGCATTTGATTTTGATAATGAAATATTCATTTATGAAGAACCCAATATTGAGACTTTGAATAAACTTGATATTTTTAATTCTCTTGACTATTTAGTTGTTTTACTCATTGGACATGGTGGGAATAAAGATGGAATACAGGTTTTTCAATTACAAGAAAAATTATTCGTTCAACCTGGTCACTTACAATTTCATTGTAAAAAGCAATTGCATATTATCGAAACTTGTAGAGATATAATTGACTTTGAACTTGATATAAAAAGAATTAATAGGCTCATTCCTAAATACAAATATGGTGGAATTGTCAAACGACCATTAACAAGAGAAGAATCTCTTATGAAGTTTAATCAAGCAATTAAAAATACCAATGAAGGAATAACGTATTTGTTTGCTGCAAATATAGGAGAAAGTGCTTTTGGATACTTATTTCTTCAATTAATTATTGATATCTCAATTTATGTACATGAGTATTTTAGAGATGAAATTGTAAATATTGGATATATATTCGATCAAACAAAAAAGCAAGTAGCAGAATTGACAAAAGGAAATCAAAATCCGACAAGAAATGGAGATGTCAATTTTCCATTTGTAATAACAATAATTTGAGGAAATGAGACAAGAAGTTTACTTTGAAAATATACGTAATCAGATAATTCAAAACCTCAGTTCATGTAAATTTGAATTGAAAATTGCCGTTGCTTGGTTTACAGATAAGCAAATCATAAAAGAAGTAAATAAATTAATTTCAGATGGTGTTGATATTGAAATATTAATTTATGATGACCATATAAATCAAAAAGAGTTATTTAAAGATTTATACTACTCTAAAGCTAAAATTTGGTTATCAAAAAAGATGATGCACAATAAATTTTGTGTTATCGATAATAGCATTGTAATCAATGGTTCTTATAACTGGACTAATAATGCGTCTACTAATGAAGAAAATATCCAAATCTCTTTCGATAATAGAGAATTAGCAGGACAATTTTGTAGAAAATTTGAGCAACTCACAAGATCATGTAGTAAGATAGATAATTTCTTTGAATATTCCCTGTCAAGCTTATCTGATTTGGATTACGAGTTTGATAATTTTTATTCCAATTGGCCAAACTACAGCTTTCCTTATTTTATCGACACTTCTCAATTACAACGTTCAAAAATAAATAATTCGATTAAATTTGGCGGCAAAATTTATTTTATTAATGATAAAGAAGTTGAAAGAAAACTTCTTTATTTAAAATTTTTAATCGGTAGCGAATATTCAATAAGAAAGATATACAATATTCGAAAACAAAAAATCGAATTAGCTGACGAATTCGATTATGTTCATGATTTAAATTTAGACCGCAATAAAGTTTCTGAATTTAAAAGGAACTCCTATACAGTAGAGAAGAATGGACGATTATTCAAAATTGATTTAAAAGGTATTGCAATTTCCGAAAAACACTCCTTTAGTCATAAATTTAACAATGACTTATTTTTACAATATCATTCGGATCTTCGTTTCGGCTTAAAACCTCATTTTTTTAATTTGAATTTTGAAAAAACGCCAATACCTTATTATATTTTTCGAGTTGATGATGATCTTTTGGTTGTTGGAAATTCAGAAAAAAAGTGTAGAATTGGGGTTCTCAATTCAAATAATAAAATTGTTATACCATTTCTTTTTGATGGCTACGGTAGGACATATAATGATCTAAACTTGGAGCTTATTGAATATCCTTTTTTCAATCGTAATATTTCTGGTGATTGGTTAGAGATAACTAATCACGATTACAACAGTTTTGTAAATGTCGACCACATCATTCATGTTTTCTCCAAAAAAACGCTAAAATTAGTAGAACAAAAACTGATTAAAGGGAAAAAGACCACTGAAACCGATGATTTTATCTTTTTAAGCGAAGAAAATTATAAGTACAGAGCTTTTTATGAAGAAATAAGAGAACATCGTTTTGAATGGAATCGTTATAGTCATTTAATTCGTCCAGCATATTTTAAAGTGAAAGAGTTCGATACTTTGAAGAAAAACTACAACAATCCATCAATGATTAAGTTTTATTTAAAGCAATTCGAAAACGACAGAGATAATCAACAAAGAATTAAGGCTACAGAATCTAAAAAAAGTGAAGGTTGTTTTGTTGCAACAATGGTGTATGGTAGCTATGATCACCCAAATGTGATTTTATTGAGAGAGTTTAGAGACAAAAAATTAAGTACTAATTATTTAGGAAAAATATTTATAAAAGGATATTACAGATATTCACCAAAATATGTCCAATTTGTAAGAGATAAAAGATTTTTGCGTTCATTTTCGAGTATGGTCGTGAAAGTAATTGTGAAAATTTTTAAAAAAAACATGGCATAACAAACGCTTAGCAACAAGGCTAAAACAGCATCATGACAGATACGAATCTTAAAAATAAACTTGAATTGCATTATTATTTTGATGATGATGATAATCATTCAATGGATGCTGTTATAAGGAATAAATGTGAAAATGAAATCCTTCAAATTCTGACTTCAGTTTCAAAAGAATTAAACATTAATGTCAAAACAGAAACTGAAGCATTTCAAGAAGGTGGATTAAAGGAACTATGGGTTTTTGCTGGGAGCGTTGATGGACAACAATTGATAAATGTATCAAATTTTTTGGTTGCAGTTTTAGCATTAATATTATCAAGGATTCCTACTAAAAAATCCAAACTTGACAGAATTGAGCAACAATTGAGTATCGAAGAAAAGCAACTAAACCTAGAACTTTTAAAAAATGAACTTGCTGAAAAGGGAATAAATCAGGATAAAGTTAATCTCGACAGACTTGATTATGTGTTTAATAAGAACATTAAAGTAATAAAACACAAATCCAATTTTTATAAACTTTTGTCCAAGTACCCAAAAGTTAATAAACTATCAACAACGAAACTTGATACGAACAATAAACCAGTTGAAGAACCGTCTATCGTTGAGAGAGTTGATTTTGATAATTTTATACTTGAAAGTGAAGATTTAGAGCCTCTAAAAGATGAAAATGCAACTATTGAAATTATATCTCCAGTACTAAAACAAGGTAATTTCAAATGGAAAGGATTTTATAATCAAGATTCGACCCCAATTGATTTTTCAATGAAAGATAAGCTTTTTAAAAATCGAGTTCTTGACGAAGGTGTATCCTTTAAAAATGGGACATTCATTGATTGTATTTTGGAGATTTCGCGAAAAATAGATGATATGGGCAATGTATACTTTTCAAATTATTCTGTTTTAACAGTTTTGAAAAGACATGATGATGGAATTGCTGTAGAAACTAAACAAGGCAAAGCTTACAGAAGAAAAAAAGAAGCTAAAAAATCACAATTAAGTCTATTTAATGAGGAAGACAAACCAATTGATAATATGGAATAAATTATGGAATGGAGTGATATTATAAAAATTATTACAGGCTTATTAGTTTCGTTAGGTGGTGCTGGTGCAATTATACTTGGACTTTCGAAATTTATAGGAGAACTATTTGCCAAACGATACGAACAGAAAATCAAAGCAAGTTTTCAAAAAGATATTAATGAGTATCAATCTCAACTTGATATTCTTAAACAAACAACACTTCGATACTCGGATAAACAATTTGAACTTTATAGCATACTATGGTCGAGCTTACATGATTTAAAAGTCCTTGCTGATGATTTATGGATTCAAGCAAGTCCCCGTAATATGGAAAGTTTTGTAAGACAATTACGTAAAACAAAAATTGAAATTGAAAAAGCATCTTTATTCATAGAGGATACACATTACGTAAGATTGGCTAATACTTTGAAACAATTTGGGAATTATCAAATTGGTAAAAGTCTGCTAATAGATTACGGTAGACAAAATGGTTATGATGATTTTGAAATTACACAAATGATTGAGCGAAATGGACATTTGAAAAGCGAGTATGAGGAATTAATTTCTGAGGTAAAACAAGACTTAAGAAATCAAATTAAAGGACAAAGCCCAGTTGCTAATCGAGTAGACGGCTCCGCCATTTGACGGAGTGCGCATCTCACAGCACTAAGCATACGGGTCACGTACTTAGCGGTTCGCGAATGAACTTCATTGCAGTTCGCTGATAGATGGTTTAAGAAAAATAAATTTGATTTGCTTTTTAAAACAATTTTAGGTGTTCAATTGTCAAGTTTTCCAACACACACAATTAGTGTTTCTACAAGTGATAATTACATCATTCAAAAAATAACTGGAGATATGTCCTCATCATTTCATTATGGAGGTGAATTACAGTTAGCCTACAATGTATCTGAAAAATATGTATTCAATTTAAGTATAGGTACTTCTTTTTCTACTCAAAACTTTTCAGGTACAATTAGAACTGAAGATATATATGCAATAGATTACAGTTCATTTACTGCTAAACAAGAAATCAGTATGTTTAACATCGGTTTAGGTTACACTTATAAATTTTAATTATTTTACAAAATAATTACTAATAAGTTTGTATTCCAATGTATACAAACGTATACGTTGGAATACATTGGAATACAAATAACAAATTTCATCTAGTGATCATCTATTCACAGATATCTTATTATTTATAAAAACCTTAGTTAGGTTTCAAAATTATTTTTAAAAACAACAATCAAGCTAAATATATAAATACTATCTACTTTTAGACTGAATCACCAGTATCAAAACAACCAATTTTAACTCCAGTTGATTGATTGGAAGTAGAACTATTTTTATTCTCTAATTCAACTTTTAATTCTTCTATTATTAGATTTTTAGCATCTATATCCTCTGTTAGATCTTCAACCTCTTCTTTTAACTGTTCTACTTCTAAAACTTTTTCAGGCTGACTGGTGATTAGGTATAGAAGGTAGTTAGATAAAGTCATATCTAACTGTTTTGCTTCTTCAACATATCTGTTTTTTACTACAGATGTA
>Ga0228634_1000856_pt1 | contig 19769 bp, 23 predicted proteins | sample 42DmetaG_FD_190063 | JGI IMG/M metagenome (GOLD analysis project Ga0228634, IMG submission 190063) | Seawater microbial communities from Monterey Bay, California, United States - 42D | ecosystem: Environmental > Aquatic > Marine > Coastal | place: USA: California | collected 2016-09-27 | reverse complement strand
GCTATTTTTATCAAATAAATTCAAACAAAATTTTATAAAATAACTTTGCTAAACTTTGGCAAAAATAACAAAATTAAACAGTTTCAAATCTATAAATTAGATAATTGGTTTTTCAGAGGTTCCTTTGTAATAATATCTTCAAAGAAGCAGGAAACAGAAAATATCCTAAATTTATACTACACCAGACAAAAGGTTGAGAGAATGTTCGCTTTCTCGAAGTCAGATCTAAACCTGCTACCACTAAGAGTGCATAGCGAGGAAACTCTCAGAGGACATTTATTTTTACTATTTTTATTATCTTACTTTTTTATGAAAATTCATCAGAAATTAAACAAAGAATTTACTGTGGATCAAGCATTTATTATACTTTCGGCACAAAAGGCAAAAATATATGAAAAGCAGATATTTGTACAAGAGGCTACAAAAAAGCAAAAACAAATTTTTGAGCTTTTTGGTTATGATATTCCTGAGGAGATGGCTCGTGGGTAAAGATATGGGAATTTAAGTTTATGCTAAAAAGGGTTAAAAAGATCAATTTTGCTAAATACATATTTTAGTTTTTCAGAGGCTCCTATAACGAGACAGTCTCATAAGGATCGCTGACCTCAAAATCTCTTAGAATTCTAATTTCTAATTCCTCCATTTTCTTCCTATCATTTTCTGCGATGTGATCATAGCCAATTAAATGTAGTAATCCATGTAATAATAGATGTTTTAAATGATGATTTAGGGATTTATTTTGTTCTTTGGCTTCATTTTTTAAATATTCTAAAGATAAAATCAAATCACCGAGAATAAGATTATTATTAAATAAAAATTCTGTAATATTTTGATCTTTTTGTAAATTTAAATCATTTAGGGGAAAGGCTAAAATGTTAGTTGCTTTATCTTTTTTTTGATAATTTTTATTTAATTCTCTAATTTTAGAATTATTAGTTAATAAAATTGATATTTCTATATTGATATTTTGTTCTTGAAGTTGTTGTAATTTAGTTTTTTTAGAAATTTCTATCAGAAAATCACTTAGATTTTTGGCAATATTTTGATCATATTCCAACCAATTATTATCTTCTATATTAAATTCTATATTGATATTACTCATTATTTAATGGATGTTTTTTAATTAATTTTTGTAATTTTGACTCAATAATATGGGTATAAATTTGAGTTGTTGATATATCACTATGTCCTAATAATTCCTGTAAAATTACTAAATCAACACCATTATTTAATAAATGAGTGGCAAAAGAATGGCGAATAATATGTGGCGAAACTCGATCTGGATCAATATTGGTTTTTTGGGCCAATTCTTTAAGCATTTGATGAAATCTTTGCCTAGTAATATGGCTATCCAGAGCTAATGTATCTCTCATAATAATTTTTTCCTTTTTACTGGCACGAATAATTCCAGGAAAGAGATATTTTGAATGTGAACTACCCATTTTATCTCTTAAGTTCAAATATTTTGCTAAAATTTCCAGAGATTTACTACTCAGAGGTACAATTCTTTCCTTGTTACCTTTGCCTTTAATGATTAAATGATTTTTAAGAGTAATTTTATTATTTTGATTGATTTTGCCAATAACATTAATTGGTAGTGAAACTAACTCGGAAACCCGAAGGCCAGCAGCATAAAGAATTTCTAACATGCAGGCAATCCTGATGCCAAATTCAGAATTATCATTATGAGCAAAATTTAATAAGGTAAGAATTTCTTTTTCGGAAAGAAATTTTGGTATTTTTTGATTTTTTTTGGGAATTATCAGATTTTTTGCTGGGTTTTGCTGAATAATTTTTTCAATTTCCAGAAATTTAAAAAAATTTCTAAATGTAGCTATTTTACGGCAAATTGTACTGGTACTGATATTATTTTTATCTAAAAATGCTAAAAAATCGATAAGATTTTGTTCCTCAATTTGCTCAAAATTTATTTTTTTTTCTGAGAGAAATTTTTGCAATTGCTGCAAATCACTTTGATAAGAAATAATAGTATTTTTAGAAAAGCCATTTTCACTTTCTAACAGTAAAAGGAAATTATTTAATATTTCCTGATCACAATTTTTCATCTGAGGTACAGATATTAATTTTATCTGGTAATGCTATTTTAATTACAACCTCCTCCTGTGCTATGGTAATATTTTGGCTAGTTAGAAAAAGTAAGGATATTCCTAAAATAAAAATTAAGATAAAATATATGGTTAAATTTCTAGCTATTCCCATGGCCTATCATATTCTGGAGAATTTTCTGATAATGGAATTGATTCAATATCAGCATAAATTTTATCATTCATTTTAATGACTACTCTACCGCTATCAGTTACTTTGCCAATTACGGCAAAATCTAACTCCCATTTGTCAAATATTTTTTTTGCTTCTTTCTCCTTTTCTGGCTTAATAACCATCAGCATTCTTTCCTGACTTTCTGAAAGCATAATTTCATAAGGAGTCATGTTTTTTTCTCTTTGCGGGACCTTTTCAAGATTTAACTCAATTCCTGTGCCACCCTTGCCAGACATTTCAAAGGAAGATGAAGTCAATCCAGCAGCTCCCATATCTTGAATAGAAAGAATAATATCTTTTTGCATTAATTCTAGACAGCTTTCAAGTAAAAGTTTTTCTGTAAAAGGGTCGCCAACTTGAACTGTTGGTCTTTTATCTTCGTCGCCTTCTTTAAATTCATCAGAGGCCATAACTGCACCATTAATACCATCACGACCAGTTTTGGAGCCAATATAAACTACTGAAGCACCGATATTACTTGCTGCGCTATAGAAAATTTTAGCCTGCTTGGCAATACCAACTGACATAGCATTAACTAAAATATTGCCATTATAGCTTTTATCAAAAGTAACTTCGCCACCAACAGTTGGTACGCCAATAGAATTGCCATAATGGCTAATTCCAGCAACAACGCCATTGACTAATTCTTTGGTTTTTGGATGATTAATATCGCCAAATCTTAAAGAATTAATATTGGCAATTGGACGAGCGCCCATAGTAAAAACATCACGCAAAATTCCTCCAACTCCAGTTGCAGCACCTTGAAATGGTTCAATAAAAGATGGGTGATTATGAGATTCCATTTTAAAAATTACTGCATCACCATCACCAATATCAATTACACCAGCATTTTCACCAGGACCGCAGATTACCCAATCTTCTTTGCTATGCATGGTTTTAAGCCATTTTTTGGTAGATTTGTAAGAGCAATGTTCACTCCACATAGCAGAAAAAATTCCAAGCTCAGTAAAGCTTGGCGCACGACCCTGAATTTCAAGAATTTTTTGATATTCTTCCTTAGTTAGATTGTGATTTTCTATTAATTCTTCAGTAATTTCTGGTTCTTTTGGCATCTAGTTTTGAATAATTTGAATTATTGATTAAAATGGTAAATTAAAAAAATAAATAATCTAGATTTTATGCTCTAATAAATTAATTTAGTTGACTATATTAAAACTGATATAATTCTTTATATTCCTTGATAGCATAACGGTCAGTCATGCCGGCAATATAATCAGAAATTAAGATTACTAACTCGGTTTTATTTTGTATTTTTTGGGCCCTATCATAATATTCTTCAGGCAGGGAATCTGGGTTTTTAATATAAAAATCAAATAATTTGCTGATTATATTATTTGATTTTGCTTTTATGCGATTTAATTTATAATGGAAATAAACATTTTTTCTAAAAAATTCTTTTAAAATTTTAACTGCTTTTGCAATTTCATCTGAAAATTCTACTAGAAAATTATCATGATTTCTTACATCCTCTTCTGATTTTATATTAAATTTTTCAATATTTTTCAAAGTTTGATTAATAACATCTAAAACCATAATTTTTATCAATTCCCTTTTAGCTTCATCAATTAAAACTTCTCTTCTAATATCTGGATATTTTGCTAAAATATTTTTGTAAATTTTGCCAATTAGTGGTAAGTTAAACAAATCCTTAACTTCAAATAAATTAGCACGAAGAGAATCTTCAATATCATGATTACTATAGGCGATATCATCAGAAATTGCTGAAATTTGTGCTTCAATTGAAGGATTTCTGGTTAAATCTAGGTCAAATTCTTCATTATAATCTCCAATATATGAATGAACTTTTGACAAATCTCTAATTGGTCCATTATGCTTGACTACGCCCTCCAACATTTCCCAAGAAAGATTCAGACCTTCAAATTCTAAGAAACGATTTTCAAATTTAGTTATGATTCGAAGTGTGTGAGCATTATGGGAAAAGCCACCAAATTCTTGCATTTTTTCATTAAGTATTTCTTCCCCTGAATGACCAAAGGGCGTGTGACCTAAATCATGAGCTAGAGATATTATTTCTGCTAAATCCTTATTAACTTGAAGGGCAGTTGCGATCCATCTGGCAATTTGGGCAACTTCTAATGAGTGAGTTAATCTGGTGCGATAATGATCACCTTCATAATTAATAAAAATCTGCGTTTTATATTGCAATCTTCTAAAGGCAGATGAATTGATAATGCGATCACGATCATTGCCAAATGTTGAGCGATATTTTTTACCCACTCTTGATTCCTTATGGTGACGACCTTTTGATTTTTGCTCATTAATAGCAAAATTTGCTAATTTGAAATCGATCATTTGCTAATAAATTCTTTGATATTAAGTAAATCTTGCCAAGCAAGTTTTTTCTTCATCGCTTGACGCATAAGATAAGATGGGTGAAACATGGTGATAATTGGAATTTTTTGCTCTAAATAACAATTATCATATTCTAAGAATTTTCCTCTCATCTGGGTAATTGTTTTAGTAGTTTTAGTCATTTGTGTCATGGCGCTTGCTCCCATCAGAACGATTAATTTTGGTTTAATAAAATAAATATGTTTTTCAACAAAGGCTCGGCAAATTTCCAACTCATCAGAAGTTGGGCGACGATTTCCTGGTGGCCTCCAAAATAAAACATTGGTGATATAGAGATTTTCTCTTGTTATATTTATGGCCTCAAACATAGAATTTAGCAATTTGCCGCTATCACCACAAAATGGAATTCCTTGTAAATCTTCATGATTTCCTGGTGCCTCACCAATAATCATAATATTAGAATCTGGATTGCCATCAGCAAAAACAGTATTGGTGGCCATTTTTTTAAGAGAACAGCCATTAAAATTTAAAACCGCCTCTCTTAATTCTTCCAAATTTTTTGTTTCATCAGCTAATTTTCGGGATTCTGATATGATGTCACTAATCGGTGTTAGGGCGTTATTTGCCATTTTTTTATTTTTATTTGCTAATTTATTAATTGCGTCAAATGAAGTTAGGCTTTTATATTCTAGATTAGTAGGTTTTTTTATATTTTCTTCTATATTTTTTTTCTCTTCTTCTTTTATATTAAAGCGATTGATCGGTTTGTCTGATATGATTTCATCAACACCAAAATCTTGATATAATTTTATAATATTATCCATTGCGAATTAAATTTAATTATACAATAATATCCCACACATGTTTAAAATTATCAACAATCTATTTGTTTTTGTTCGGAAGAAATTTTAGTAATATCCATGGTGAAAATATTTTTTTTAGTAACTTTGTTTTTGAGATGTCCAGTTATTTTGTATAAAAAATTATATAACTTCCTATTTTCTCCCAAAAAACTTGTTCTTATTTCAAATAATTCTATCAAGAATTATCATATTGGTTCACATCTGCAGGTTGCTGCTTTTTTAGTTCTTATTTTAATCCTATTTTTATTTACAAAATCTTGGCATCATAGTAATGTTGTGGCTATGAAGAATGGCAAGATATCCAATCTAACAAAGATTAATAGTGATTTTGAGTCACAGATCGATTCTCTGAATTCATATCTGGTTAAGGTTGATGGTTATTTTAATTTGGTATCTGAATATGATCATATAAAAGACAAGGATTCTGTTCCTAAAATTAGCAGCTTAACTATTGATAGATTTAAGGATGTTTTTGACTATATTAATTTAGATGATAATGGTCGTCAGATTGTTGATAAGTTTGTTAAAGCAAAAATTTTACAGGATAATGTTTCAAGATCAATTCAATCTAGAATTAGTGGCTTAGAAAAAACCTTGTTATTGACCGGAATTGATTTTCCTGATGGTCATATAGAAAAAGATGAAAATAATGTTGATAATAGCGATGTTGTTTTACTTAATGCTGGTGATAATGTTTTTGCAGGTCAAGGTGGACCTGTTGAGGATGATAATTTTAAGCTTTCCAATAATGGGAATATTGGTTCTATAAAAATTGATAATAGGGTAAAATATTTAAATAATTTGGAAACTATATTAAATTATCTTCCAATATCCAAACCTATGAAAAATTATTATATATCAAGTAATTTTGGTAATAGAATTGATCCAATAACTCAGAATAGGACCATGCATAGCGGTACAGATTTTGTCGGATCATCTTTAAATGAAGATATATTATCTCCTTCTCCTGGTAAGGTAGTTTTTGCTGGAAAATTTTATGATTATGGTAATATGGTGGTTATTGATCACGGTTTTGATATTAAGACTAGATATGCTCATTTAAGTAAAATTAAGGTAAAAAAAGGTGATTTTGTTGAAAAGAATGAAGTAATTGGTCTTCAGGGTAATACAGGCAGAAGTACGGGTGCTCATTTACATTATGAGATTCGTTACAAGAATAGGCCCATTGATCCTAAGAAATTTCTAAAAGTTGGCCAAGAAGTATTCTAGTGCAAACATACTATCTTTAAAAGTTACTTATAAAGTTAGGAAATGCTATTAACTATTTATCTTTATACTAGTTTTTTTGTTTAATAAATAATGTCGATTATGAAAAATGTTCGTGATAAAATAAATAATATGATTGAAAAGACCGAACTTATTAAGTCTTCCATGCCATCTATCATTGCCTCCGATATGTATATTGAGGGGACAATAAAAAGCTCTGGCTCTATTGAGGTTGAGGGTAAGGTTAATGGATCTATAATTGCTAATTCAGTTATTATAAGAGAAAAGGGTGTATGTGAAGGAAATATATCTTCTGATATAATTGATGTTCAGGGAAAGTTTTCTGGTGATTTAGATGTTGGTAATATTAAGGTTTCTAAAAAAGCCATCGTAACTGGTAAATTTATTTATAACTCTTTGGTCGTAGAGGATGGTTCTTCCATTGAAGGTGAGTTTAAAAGAAAAGGAATTAAAGAAAAAAAAGCAAATGAATAAAACTTCCTATTTAACAATGATGCTGATAATGATGTCTGTTTCTTTTTCTGTTGGTGTTGTTTATAGTGACAAAATCAAGAGTAATATGAGTTGGGTTTTTGATGATAAAGAGAGCAAATATAAGGAGGAATATGTCAATAAAACTAGTTTATAATTATGCCAAGTTTTGATATCATATCTAAGGTTGATCAACAAGAAATCGACAATGTAGTTAATAGTGTTAATAGAGAACTTAGTAATCGTTATGATTTTAAAGATTCCAATTTCACTATTGAATTCAACAAAAAAGATGAATTAATTAGGATCAAGGCAGAAGATGAATATAAATTAGAGCAAATTGGATCTTCCCTCAAGATTTATGCTACAAAAAGAAATATAGATATTAAATTTTTTACTTTTGATGATATAGAAAAATTAGGAGGCAAGAATATCGGGCAGAATATTAGAATAATTCAAGGTATAGATAAAGATAATTCCAAGAAAATAATAAAAATCACTAAAGATTCCAAATTAAAAATTCAAGCTTCAATTCAGGGTGATGAAATAAGAGTTACAGGGAAGAAAATAGATGATTTACAAGATATGATGTCAAAAATCAAATCTTCTGATTTACCAATATCATTGCAATTTATTAACTTTAGATAAATTTAAGTTTTTGTGAATATTTTTACCACTATTCGTGGCACATATAGTAATCATTTTAATTTGATCGATGATATATTGATCAATAGAACAAAGGGCAAATCTGAACTTGCAAATAAAATTATAGAAAATTTAGTTTCTTTTAAAGGTAAGAGAATAAGGCCTTTATTGGTTATAATTGCTAATGAAATATTGGGTAATATAAATGGTAATAATGATTATCTAAAGATTGCCGCTGCTATTGAACTTTTGCATAATGCTACTCTTTTGCATGATGATGTAATTGATGATAGTAAATTAAGGAGGGGCAGAAAAACTGCTAATTATGAATGGGGTAATAAGGCGGGAATTTTATCAGGAGATTTGCTTTTAGCTACTTCATTTCAGATTATTATTGAAGTTGGTCAAATGGATATATTAAAATCTATTGCCAATGCTTCAAAAGTTATGTCAAATGGTGAAATATCACAATTATCAAATATTGGTAATATTAATCTTAGTAAGGAACAATATTTAGAGGTTATTTATGCCAAGACTGCAATATTATTTTCTGTTGCAACTGAGGCTGGGGCAATATTATCTGGTGGTGATAAAGAGAAAATTTTATCATTAAAAGATTTTGGTAAAAATTTGGGTATGGCATTTCAAATTATGGATGATATTTTAGATTATGATTCTAATAAAAATAAAATAGGCAAGAATATAGCTGATGATTTTATTGAGGGTAAGGTAACTATTCCTATCATATTATTAAAAGATGTTTGCGATGATGGGGAAAAGATTTTTCTAAAAAATATATTTGATGTAAATTATGATAGAAGTTTAAATAAAGGTGATTTTGATAAGGTAAATTCTATGATTTCTAAATATAATATAATTTCTAAATCTCAGGATTTAGCCAATTATTATGTCAATATGGCGCAAGAAAATTTATCATCATTTAGTAATTCTTGTCATAAGGATAATGCTTTATCAATTTTAAATTATGTTTTAAATCAAAATTGATTATGAATTACATATTATACTATTTTAAGAAATTACATATTATATTATATTTATCATTATTGATATTTATTACTTCTTGTATTTCAGATTTGGTAATTTCTGGTAAGGGTAATATTGAGTTAAAAAGGGTTGAATTTACTGAGTTACGAAATTGGGATCAGGATAATCACTCCATGGCTTTGATATCTTTCTTGAATTCTTGTAAAAAATTCTCTTCCATGCCAGATTCCAGGATGATAGGTAGTCAAATAGGTCATATTTTTGTCAAGGATTTTAGAGATGTTTGTGAAATTGGTCATGTTATAAGGGGCATGGGAACTCTTCAAGCTAGGAATTTTTTTGAGAACTGGTTTGTACCATTTAAGGTAACTGATAAGGATAATAATTCTTACGGCAAATTTACCGGCTATTATATTCCAACCTTGAATGGCAGTAGAACAAAAACAGAAAAATATAAATATCCTGTTTATGCTAAGCCAAAAAATATTGATAATAACCCATATTATACTAGGGAAGAGATAGAGAAGGGAGCTCTTCGGAATCAGGATTTAGAATTATTATATGTTGATGATAAAGTAGATTTATTTTTTATGCATATACAAGGTTCTGGCAATGTGGTAATTGATGATGGTGTTATTATTAGGCTTTCTTATGCTGGTAATAATAATCAACCATTTTCTTCAATTGGTAAATATATGATTGAAAATGATATCATTTCTGGTGATAAATCATATTTTGCAATTAAAAAATGGTTAAAAGAAAATCCATCTGAGACTAGCAAAATATTAAATATGAATTTTTCCTATATATTTTTTGCCGAAAATAAGGATGACAGTGTGATAGGTGGTGCCAATGTTCCTTTAACTGAAGAAAGATCAATTGCTATTGATAAAAATATTTTACCTTATGGTTATCCATTTTGGGTAGATGTTGAAGATTATGAATTGGGAGAATATCAAAAATTATTAATTTCACAAGATACCGGTTCTGCTATAAAGGGAACTATAAGAGCTGATATTTTCTTTGGTTCAGATAAGGATTCCGAAGAAAGAGCTGCCAATATGAATAATATAGGACAATATTATATTTTACTTCCCATTAATTTGGTTGATAAATTTCTTGCTGCTAAATGAGCTTTATTGCTATAATAGCTTTGATTTCTGGTCTTGCAATTGGTGCTGCAGGAGCTGGAGCTATTTCTGGAGGAGGAGGTGGATCCACTGCAACAAATTCTTCTACTGCCACTACTACTCCTGTTAATCCAGATTGGGATAATACCGTAAATTCCTCTACTGCTTCATCTTATCGTACATCTGAATATTATGATATCTCTTCATCTGCTTTTGAACAAATTAACCTTGCTAATGGTTATGCTTTATTAGAACAAAATGGCAAAAATATTGCTGGTGATGCTCTAGATGTTGCTGTAATAGATACTGGTATTAATTTAACTCATAATGAATTTTCTGGTAGTAAAGTAAGATCTTTTTCTGACGGAATTAACAGAGATTATATTAATGTTGATACAGATGTAACGGATGATGAAGGGCATGGTAGTCATGTTGCTGGTATTATTGCTGCTGATAAGGATAGTGACAATATGCATGGTGTGGCTTTTAATTCTAGGATTGTTGGCTATAAAGTCCTTGATGATTTTGGTTTTGGTTCTAGTGCTAATATAACAAGTGGCATCAATCAAGCAGTTGCAGATTCTGTTAGTATTATAAATTTAAGTTTAGGAGGTGTGGCAGCAAGTGATATAAGAACATCTATAGTAAATGCTAAAAATAATGATATTTTAACATTAGCAGCAACTGGCAATGACAACGACAATCAGGCAATATATCCAGCAAGATATGCTGCTGATTCTGATTTGCAAAATTACTTATTAGCTGTTGGTTCTGTGGATAGTGATAATAATAAATCGTCTTTTAGCAATCTTTGTGGTGATGTTGCCAATTATTGCCTTGTGGCGCCAGGGAGGGGTATTAACTCTCCTATTCATACTTTCAATTCTGCTTATGATTCTTATAATGGAACTTCGATGGCAACTCCTATGGTTTCTGGCGTAGCTGCAATTCTTAGATCTGCTTGGCCACATTTAACAGCTGCTGATACTGCGCAGATTTTACTGCAAAGCGCTACTGATCTTGGAGCTTCTGGAGTTGATGAAACCTATGGTCACGGACTTTTAAATGCCGAAGCTGCAGTAAATAATATTGGTCAAAGTTATATTCCAGCAGGCCTTTCAATTAATAGTGCTGGTTATAATTTGTCGGATAGTAATATTGTCACTTCTTCTATATTTGGAGATGCTTTTAGTAAAAATATTTCTTTAAAAATATCTGATGCTGTATTTTTTGATGATTTTGGTCGCGATTATAATGCCAATTTCTCTGATAAAATTTCTACTTATAAGCAGCAATCTATTTTGTCGAATTTAATTTTTAATCAATATAAATCTGCTTCTATGCCAATTATGGCTGATGATTCTTATTTTAGTTTAAAATTTATTAATCAAGATAATTCCAAGGATCTTAATGGCAATATTACCGGCAAAAATTATTTTAATATTAATAATTTTATTTATGATAAATCAGTAATCGATCCATATCAATCTCATAATCAAAATCTATCTTTTATTTATCAAAAATCTTTAAATCAGGATAGTAATTTATATATTGCTAGTAATGATTATGCTAATGATTTAAGTGAATTAAGTAGTAATTATGGTTTAATTAATAATGATATTTCTTTTGGCAATTTAGCTTCCTTTAATAATTCAAATAAAAATATTCTGGCTTTGGATCAGAAAATGACCAGAAATTTTAAAGTAAAAACCTCTTTTTCTCAAATATCAGATCATTATAATCCTCTAAATTCCAATATTGTTAGTGATATTTTTCAGGCTGGATTAGAATATAAATCTCCTTTTTCCAATTTATATTTTGATTATGGTAAAATGTCTGAATATCAAGATCAATTTTTAGGTGGGAATGCTAAAGGCATTTTTTCTAATTCTAATAATAGTAAAACAGATTTTATTACTATTAAAAATAAGAAAAAAATTATCAAAGATTTATATTTTATTTCTAGCTATTCTGAGGGCTTGACTGACTTATCGGGTAATAAAAATGGTATCTTTAGAAATTATTCAGATATTAGAAGTCGTGGCTATTCTATGGGGTTATTTAATGATAATTTTTTTGGTGGTAGATTAGCTATTAATTATTCTGAGCCACTTCGTGTTTATTTTGGTAAGGTTGATATTGATATACCAATTTCTAGAGATAATGATGGGAATATATCTCGATTAACTGCTAATAATATTAGTTTAGAACCTTCTGGTCAGGAAAAAAATCTTGAGATATCATATAGTTTATTTGAAAAAGATCAGAATTTAAATTTAAATTTTCTAGCAATAGAAGAGCCGATGAATGTAAAGGATAATAAGGATGAATATATGATTTTCTTAAAATATAGTAAATTTTGGTAATATAGCTAACTCAGTTGGCTTATCATAGTTACCAAAATTTCAATATCGTATTAGGCCAGATTGAAAGCCATTTACATTTTAATTTTTTGTCATATCCTAAAGATTAAAGGAAAAAGATTTCGGACAGTCCCTAAAAATAAATTTCTTTTCATATTTTATGACAAAAAAACTATCATTTCAGGATATAATTCTTAATTTACAAAATTATTGGGCAGATATTGGCTGCGCTATTTTACAGCCAATTGATATTGAAGTTGGTGCTGGTACTTTACATCCGGCAACTATTTTACAATCTTTAATTCGTCAAAATTGGAATATTGCCTATGTTCAACCTTGCAGAAGACCAACTGATAGTCGTTATGGCAATAATCCTAATCGTTTAGGATCTTATTATCAATTTCAGACTATTCTTAAGCCCGCTCCCGATAATATTAAAGAATTATTTCTAGAATCCCTAACTGCAATTGGTATTGATATTAAAAATAATGATATTCGTTTTGTTGAAGATGATTGGGAAAATCCAACAGTTGGGGCTAGTGGTCTTGGTTGGGAAGTTTGGTATAATGGTATGGAAATTACGCAATTTACTTATATGCAGCAAATTGGTGGTATTGAATGTTCTACTATTCCAGTTGAAATAACTTATGGTTTAGAAAGAATCGCCATGCATATTCAAGATATTGATAATATTTTTGATATTAATTGGAATGATAGAGAGGGTAAAGAAAAGATTACTTATCGTGATGTATTTTTAGAAACTGAAAAGCAAAATTCTGCCTATATTTTAGAGCATTCAAATAAGGATATTTTATTACAAGATTTTATTGAATGTGAAATTGAGGCTAGAAATTTAATTGATAATAATCTGCCAATTGCTGCTTATGAAAAGGCCCTTAAATCCAGCCATATTTTAAACTTACTTGATGCTAGGGGTGTTATTTCTGAAAAAGAAAGGGTATCATATATTTCAAGGGTTAGGGCTATGGTCAAGGAGTCTTGCAGTAAGTTGGTTAAGGGATTGTCGTGAATCTAAAATTTACTTTGATATTTTTACATTTTTTAAATCTGCGATGCTCATTTGCCTTAAGTAAACTGGGCTTCTTAATTTAAAGCAATAAAAAATCTCTGCGGATATTTTGATTCGCAACGGTCCCGTTAAGGGTTAAAATTAGTTAAATATTACTTTTATGAAAATAGGAATTACAGGTATAAATGGTAGAATGGGTACACAAATTGCCCAGCTAGTTCATCAGCATGATATAGCGGATATATCATTTGGTTTGGTTGATAAAAATCTTGGTTTAGATGGTCAGAATATCGGCGAGATTGTTGGAATTAAAAATTTAGATCTAGTTGCAAATAGTGATATTGATGAATTATTTAAAAATTCAGATGCTGTAATTGATTTTTCAGCACCAGAATTATCGATTTTATGTGCCAAAAAAGCTGCTCAATATAAAAAGATTTTTATTTGCGGTACTACTGGTTTTACAGAATCGCAAAAACAAAATCTTTATGAGGCGGCTGTAAAAACCAAAATAGTTTATTCTACCAATATGTCAATTGGTGTTAATTTATTAATGAATCTCACTGAAAAAGTAGCAAAAATTCTTCATGAAGATTATGATGCTGAAATTATTGAAATGCATCATCGTTATAAAAAAGATGCACCATCTGGAACTGCACTTTCACTTGGTGAGGCCGTGGCTTCTGGCAGGGGGTTAAATTTTGGTGAGGTTGCTAAAAGAACAAGAGATGGTATTACGGGAGAAAGAACAAAAAATGAGATTGGCTTTGCATCTTTAAGAGGTGGTGATGTTATTGGTGATCATTCAGTTATTTTTGCCAGTGATGGTGAGAGGGTTGAGTTAACTCATAAAGCGTCTAACAGAATAATTTATGCTAAGGGTGCTATTCGCGCTGCTATTTGGGCTAGCGGTCAGGAAAATGGCCTATATTCTATGAGAGATGTTCTAAAAGGCTTTTAGCTTTTGGGTAATACCGTCATGCTGCTAATTATGAGGTTTATATATTTCAAAAGCCCTTTCTTCAAAAGATTCAACCATCTTCATTTTAGCTTTTTTAAAGATAAAATTTAGCATGGAAGATAGAATTTTAGAATGAAATTCAAAATCAATATCAAAATAAATTTTACTTTCCTTATCATTAAGATCTTTAAAATGCCAATAAGTTTCTAATTTTCTAAATGGCCCTTCAATTGCTCTGACAAAAACTTCCGATTCATTTTCAGAAATGTGATTGACAGTAATCCTTGAAGTGTATTTTTTATGAACGGCTTTAAAACTAATATCTAAATCAGCTAGCACCTCTTCATCTTCCTTGGTTTCAAGGATTTTAGCATCTATACACCAAGGTAGAAATTCTGGATATGATTCAACATCCATAATTAGGTCAAACATTTCTTTGGCGCTAAAAGGCACTATTTTTTCAATTGTTATCTGATGCATTTAATTTTATTAGATTCTGTTAATATTTGATTTATACCATTTCCCATCTTTAAAGCAATTTTTCCTACAGCCTTTTGAGTTGCTGAGGGTAATCGACAATTTTAATTATAATTTTTATGAGAAAATACCTCCAGTATTTCCACCAAAAAATGGAATAAACCAAATATTAAAATGATATTAAACATCCTTGCAAATATAAATTACAATAATATTATTTTATTTGATAGATTAATAAATTTAAAAATGGATAAATTTAAAAAACTAACTGCGAGAGCTGCCTATTTGGATTTGGTCAATATTGATACTGACATGATCATTCCCAAGCAATTCCTAAAAACTATTAAAAGAACTGGCCTTGGTACTAGTTTATTCTACGAGATGCGATATGATGAATCTGGTAGTAAAATTCAGGATTTTATTCTTCATAATCCATCTTATGAAAAATCTCAAATATTAATTTCCGGTGATAATTTTGGTTGCGGCTCCAGTCGTGAACACGCTCCTTGGGCTTTATTAGATTTTGGTATAAAAGTTGTTATTTCGACTTCTTTTGCTGATATTTTTTATAATAATTGTTTTAAAAATGGTATTTTACCAATTATTCTTGGTCAGGATCAGGTTAGAAAATTAATGGATTTTGCTAAAAATCCAGAAAATCAAATTACTGTAGATCTTGAATTGCAAAAAATTTCTTTTAATAATGAAGAAGTAGATTTCAAGATAAATGATTTCAAAAAACATTGTTTAATTAATGGCTTAGATGATATTGGTCTAACTTTATCTATGGCAGGTAAAATTGATCAATATGAAGATAAAGCTAATCAATCAACTCCTTGGCTCTTCAATAATAACTAAAGATAATATAATATATCATGACAATATTAAAAGGTAAAAAAGGTCTAATAATGGGTGTAGCTAATAATCGCTCAATTGCTTGGGGCATAGCTGATCAAGCTCATAAATATGGTGCAGAGTTAGCTTTTACTTATCAGGGAGAAGCTTTAGAAAAAAGAATTAAACCCCTTGCTGCTTCAGTTGATTCTGATATTATTTTACCTTGTGATGTTACCGATATTGATTCTATTAAAGCTGTTTTTAAAACATTAGAAAAAAAATGGGGTAAATTAGATTTTTTAGTTCATGCAATTGCTTATTCGGATAAGGAAGAGCTTAGAGGTAGATATGTTGATACCACTCCAGAAAATTTTGCCAATACTATGAATATTTCAGCTTATTCTTTAGTTTCTGTTACTAAATATGCAGAAAATCTATTAAAAAAATCTGATTCTGGTAGTGTGATCGCTCTTAGCTATTATGGTGCTGAAAAAGTTGTACCTCATTATAATGTTATGGGTGTTGCTAAGTCTGCTCTTGAGGCTAGTGTAAGATATCTTTCTGTTGATCTTGGTAATGATAATATCAGAGTTAATGCTATTTCTGCTGGACCAGTTAAAACCCTTGCTGCTAGCGGTATCGGTGATTTTAAATATATTTTTAAATGGAATGAGCACAACTCTCCTCTAAAAAGAAATATTAATCTTAAAGATGTTGGCGATTCTGCTGTTTATTTATTAAGTGACCTTGGTAGCGGCGTTACTGGTGAAGTACTTCATGTTGATTCAGGATATCATGTGGTTGGTATGAAAGCTGTTGATGCGCCGGATCTGACTATTGAAAAAAAGAATAATTAAATGAATTCTTCAATGATTTACACTAACAGTAAATGAGTGTAATAAATCCGCCATTTTTAATTATCATCTCCTCCCCATCTGGCGCTGGCAAATCAACCATCTGTAATATGTTGATAAAAAGCGACCTAAATGTTATTTTATCAGTATCAGCAACCACTAGAAAAAAAAGAGAAAATGAGATAGATGGAAAAGATTATTATTTTGTTACAGAAGATGAGTTTGAAGAATTAGAAGTTCAAAATCAATTATTAGAATCTGCCAATATCTTTGGCAATAAATATGGCACCCCAAGAAAAATGTTAGATGATGCTTTTAGCAAAAATTCTAATGTTTTATTTGATATCGATTGGCAAGGAGCCAGGCAGTTAAATGAAAAATTCAATAAAAATAAAATAATTAGTTTTTTTCTATTGCCGCCATCTATGAAGGAATTATATTCTAGATTGCAAAATAGGGCTATGGATAGTAATGATGTTGTAAAAAAGAGAATGGTTGGCGCTATTAATGAAATCAAACATTTTAATGAATATGATCATGTTTTAATTAATGAGGATCTTGATGAGACTTATAGTAAAATTGTTAATATAATTCATAATCCAAATTTAGAGTTGGATTATGATTTTTCTAAAATTTCAAAATTTGTTTCTTCCTTAGAAGAAGAATGGCAAAATAATTTTAATAAAGATCATCAATAATATGTTTCTTAATAAATTTTTATCATTCTTTACCATATTTTCATTATTATTTACTTCTTGTGCTAGGCTTAATGAGGATAGAGTTACTATCAAAATTCATAGTTACCCTGCAAATGCCGATCTTTATGTTAATAATGCTTATTACGGCAAAACTCCTATAGATATATCTTTATTACCAGATTCTAGAGATTATAAAGCAACTATTATTGGTAAAGATTATCGTAAAACTATTGATCTTGAAACTTGGTATTCTGTTAGAGAGGGTAGGGGATCAGAAAATACCAGATGCGTTTTAGATGCTTTTGGTAGCTTCTTAATTTTACCAATGGCCTCATTTCTATCAATAAAATGTCGTGATTTTAAGAAAAGGGAATATCTTATTAACGCTTATGGTTCAGATTAGATAATATCTTTATGAGATTTCTTTTGATTAAAAAAATACCTTCAATCATTATCATCTTATTCCTTTCTTGCTGTATGAAATTATATAGCTATCCTCATAGCAAGATGGCTCCTAGGGCAAAACAAAATAATATGGTCATGCCTCCAGATTTTAAGGAGCAAGTAATGAAGATGAAATCAGTTAAACCGCTACCTCCAAATTCAATAAAAAAATATCCTGGTAATGTGCCATATCCCTACGGTATGAGAAGATTTACTAAAAATGTTGATATGGAAGATAGGGCTATTAGAGATTTAGAGAAATTATCAAAACCTCAATATAGGGGAGATAGCCATTATAGATCTAAAGAATATTTAAATGAATAACCCTAAACATCATTTAAATGTTAATAAGATCATAAGGATAATTGGAAAAAAAGATTTAGAAAGCTTCAAAGAATCTATTGATTTTCATAATTTATCATCAGAATCTAAATTATTTTTTACTTCAGACCAAAAGACAATTCATATTGCCAGAAATATTCTAGGGCCAAATTATATTAATTTTCAAATAGATAAAATTTCTAACAAAACTTCAAAAGTTTTATTTAAAAATATTAAAAATACCCCATATTTTAAAAATTATCAGAAAAATAATCATTTACAAATAATGCTTGCTGCCGGAGGACCTGCCGCTGAGGAACAAATTATCATAGCTGCAACTGATAAAAATATTAGAAAGAAATTTGATAAAATAATTTATTTAACTAGAAATTATCTAGAATCTAATTCTCACCATTCAACCAAACAGATTCATAGTAGAAATAGTTCTGCTATCTATTCCAATAATTATTTTGCTGGTCACAGATTATTAATAAATAGCCTATTAAAATATTTTTTTCCCAAAAAATATGATATTTTAGATGTTAATTATCCCAAAATTGATGTGAAGTTAACTTGTGATATCAAGATATTAAAAATCTATTTTCAAAATGAATTAAATTGGTTATGGCAAAGAATTAGGAAATTTTTAGGAAAAGAAACTTCTTATGATCTAGATTTACAATATGCTAAAAAATCAATTGAGATTCAAAAAAAAATTGAAAAAGAAAATAAAATTAATCTAAGAAATGATCAATTGCCAGCAATGGAAATTATTCTTAAAGGACAAAAAAATCAGAAGATATCAGATATTTCTCATGTAAAATTAGAGGAAAATAAGATTAAAAAGATTTTTGAGAAAGAGAATTTAATAAAAGAAATAATTTTATTTAATGATGATGGTTGTTTGCGTCATGATATTCACCAAATTAATGCTAAAATTGCTAAGAAGAATTCTGCAAAATGGTTAGAATCAGTAGAAATCAGTCAGGTTTTAATCGATAAGAAAAATAATAAATTGGCAGGAATTGTAACTCAGGATGGAGAATATATTTATTGTAGTAAATTACATTTATCACTTGGATATAAAGCAAAATATCAATTTTCCAAAGATCTCAATTTCAATATTAAAATCTCTGATAATATTATTGCCACAGGTCTTTCAATGGTGGCAATTTTTAAAAATAGTCAAAAATTAAAAAATATTTTAAATCTCAGCTCTGCAATTTTAGTAAATGATATTTATATTAGCTTCATTGCTAAGGATGATGATTATGTTTTATTAAAAATTGCTGCTGGGGCAAATATTGGCTCTAATAAATATAAGAACTCTTATTTTTTTAATATTTTACATCATTTAAGATTGATATTTTCTGATGATTTGTTGGGAATTTTATCCTGTTACGCCTGTTCTCGTTCTATTAATAATCGAAATTCTACTAAATTTACCAAAATCACTGAAGATATTATTATAAGTGATGGTAAAGGTGGTAGTGGCAATAGTAAGAGATATTTTGAAGGTGATTTTGCTTTGGAAAAGTTATGTTATATCCCATCTTAAAATAAAAAATATAGAAGATTTGGCATTGTTAATCCAAAATAGATAATAAGCCATTTCTCTTTAAAATCAATAATTTTACTGAATATTCAAGCATCTTTATTGATTTAGAGTAGCATTTGCTCTTTTCTTCTCATTCTAGCCAAGAAGTGTCTGAACAAGCTATTATAGCCCTCGATAGTATAAGTATGTGCCTTGGATTGAATATGCTTGTCCTTAGGAACAAATTTCTCATACGATTTCCAATAATCCG
>Ga0228634_1000852_pt1 | contig 19856 bp, 15 predicted proteins | sample 42DmetaG_FD_190063 | JGI IMG/M metagenome (GOLD analysis project Ga0228634, IMG submission 190063) | Seawater microbial communities from Monterey Bay, California, United States - 42D | ecosystem: Environmental > Aquatic > Marine > Coastal | place: USA: California | collected 2016-09-27 | reverse complement strand
TAAAGAGGCCGATACGTTTAAAAGGTTGATGCATAATGTCAGTGACGCGCCTTAGTTAAGGTGAGTAACTCATGAGTGTTGAGCAAATGAGTAAATAAAAACAATTACAATAATTCTATCCCAATAGTTCTATCATGACAGCCATAAAATGCTAAAATAATAAAATTTTTAACTAACTTTATATATTAAGGAAACACCATGGCGATCGAACGTACTATTTCTATTATTAAACCTGATGCTGTTGCTGCAAATGCAATTGGCGATATTTATGCCCGTTTTGAGAAAGCAGGTTTGAAAATTGTTGCTGCACGTATGGTCCACCTAAGCCAGGAACAAGCTGAAGGGTTTTATGCAGAACATAAAGAACGCCCATTTTTTGGGGCATTAGTGAGCTTTATGACATCAGGCCCAGTCATGGTGCAAGTATTAGAGGGCGAAGGCGCTGTTTTGAAAAACCGTGACTTGATGGGAGCAACAAACCCTGCTGATGCTGATGCAGGCACGATTCGCGCTGATTTCGCTAAAAGCATTGATGAAAATGCGGTTCATGGCTCAGATTCAACAGACAGTGCAGCACGTGAAATTGCTTATTTCTTCACTGAAGATCAACTTTGCCCACGCACACGCTAGGCAATAGATAATATTTATGGCACGCACAAACCTATTCGGTTTAGACCTACCCGGTCTGGAAGCGTTTTTCACGGATATCGGTGAAAAACCTTTCCGTGCACGTCAGGTACTACAATGGATACATCAATATCGCGTGACGGATTTTGATGAAATGACCAACCTCAGTAAAGCCTTACGTAAGACCTTATCTGAGAAAGCAACATTAGCCCTACCAGAAGTGCTTGAAGAACATATTTCAACAGACGGTACTAGAAAATGGATTATTCGTGTGGATGGCGGAAATGCCATTGAAGCAGTTTATATTCCTGAAAATGATCGCGGTACTTTATGTGTGTCATCTCAAGTGGGTTGTGCTTTAGCGTGTACATTTTGTTCAACAGCACAACAGGGTTTTAACCGTAATTTAGAAGCCAGCGAAATCATTGGACAATTGTGGATCGCGAATGAATATCTTGGTAAAGATCCTAAGGGTAATCGGGTTGTCACTAATGTTGTGATGATGGGCATGGGTGAACCCTTAGCCAATTATAAGAATGTCATTAGTGCGATGAATTTGATGCGTGATGACTTCGCCTACGGTATCTCTTGGCGTCGTGTCACACTGAGCACCTCAGGTATGGTGCCAATGATAGATAAATTGCGTGAAGACTGTCATGTTAGCTTAGCGGTGTCGTTACATGCAGCGAATGATGCGTTACGTGATGAAATTATTCCCCTAAATAAAAAATATCCCATTGCAGTCTTACTTGAGGCCTGTAAGCGTTATGTTGCAGGCCATAAAAGCCGCCATATTACAATTGAGTACGTGCTGCTTGCCGGTATTAACGATTCAGAACAAGATGCCAAAGATTTAATGCGAATCTTGAAAGGTTTACCGACAAAAATTAATTTAATTCCCTTTAATCCTTTTCCAGGAACGAGTTATACCTGCTCACCAAAGCGAGTCATTAGCCGGTTTAAACAACAATTGTTAGAGGGTGGTTATGTTGCTACGGTACGTAAAACACGGGGTGATGATATTGTTGCCGCCTGTGGACAACTGGCCGGAGAAGTACAAGATAAAACACGTCGAACTCAACGTCTAAATGAAAACGAGGCTGTCACCGTCTGATGAATAACTATTTGTTTATAACCGTTATATCTTTATTGGTGTTGTCAGGTTGCCAAGGCCCAACAAATGGTGGGGGTAATGTTCGACCAAACTCAACAAATTCTGAATATATCAAACCGGATAAAAAAGCGGCAGAACTCAATATGCAGTTGGGTCTTAACTATTTGCAAAGGGGTGATTATGAAACCGCTTTAGGCAAATTAGAAAAAGCACTAAAGCAAGACGCTAGCTTAACCAGTGCACATAACACCATTGCGATTTTATATCAGCGATTAGGTGAATTAGATAAGGCGGAATATCACTATAAACAAGCGGTTAGTTTGACGCCAAAATACTCTGAAGCACAAAATAACTATGGTACTTATTTGTGTGGTCAAGGGCGTTATGAAGAATCTGTACCTAGATTCTTAGCTGCTATTCAGAATCCCTTATACCGCAGCCCAGCTCAAGCATACGAAAATGCGGGTTTATGCGCCAGGGGTATCCCTGATCTTGAGCGTGCCGAGCAATATTTGCGTAAAGCATTACAAATTAACCCAAGATTGGGTAAGTCGCTATTAGCGATGGCCGAAATCAGTTACGAGCAAGGGGATTATCTAAGCTCCCGTGCCTATATTGAACGTTACCGTAATGCCGCTAGGTGGACACCACAGGCTTTATTGCAGGCTATAAAAACAGAACACCAAATCGGTGATAAAAATGCCGTGGCAAGTTATAGCGTCTTGTTACGTGGTAGCTTCCCTGATTCTGATGAATCGAAACAAGTACAGCGTGGTCAGTACTAATATGTGCCACGAGATAAGAGAGTGTAGGGCATGAGTCAAGACTATCAAGCCATCACAAGACGAACATCTCGCCAGATTATGGTGGGCAATGTACCTATAGGTGGTGGTGCGCCGGTTGCAGTACAAAGTATGACCAATACCGAGACCTGTGATGTCGCTGCCACAGTAGCTCAAATCAAACGCTTAGAAAAAGCAGGAGCAGATTTAGTACGAGTTTCTGTACCGTCGATGGAAGCAGCAGAAGCATTTGGAAAAATAAAACAGCAAGTCAACCTACCGCTTATTTCAGATATTCATTTTGATTACAAAATCGCATTACGCGTTGCAGAGTTAGGCGTAGATTGTTTAAGGATTAATCCCGGTAATATTGGCCGTGAAGACCGTGTGAAAGCAGTGGTTGAAAAGGCACGAGACAATGGCATTCCAATTCGTATTGGTGTGAATGCAGGATCATTAGAAAAAGATTTACAGAAGAAATATGGAGAGCCGACACCAGAAGCACTGGTTGAATCAGCGATGCGCCATATTGATATTTTAGACCGGCTAAATTTCCAAGACTTTAAAGTGAGTTTAAAAGCGTCAGATGTCTTTATGACTGTCCATGCTTATCGACAGCTTGCAGGGCAAATAGAACAACCTTTACATCTGGGCATTACTGAAGCGGGAGGCTTGAGATCGGGCTCAGTTAAATCAGCTATTGGTCTCGGTATGCTGCTGTCAGAAGGTATTGGCGACACGATTCGTGTTTCATTAGCAGCGGATCCTGTTGAAGAAATCAAAGTCGGCTTTGATATTTTAAAAAGTCTCAAGATACGCAACAAAGGCGTTAACCTCATTGCTTGCCCATCTTGTTCTCGCCAACAATTTGATGTGATTTCCACGGTGAATGCATTAGAAGCGCGTTTAGAAGACATTATTGAACCGATGGATGTCGCAGTGATAGGGTGTGTAGTTAACGGGCCGGGTGAGGCTAAAGAGGCTGCGATAGGTCTGACAGGTGGTACCCCAAATTTACTTTATGTCGATGGGAAACCGAATCATAAAGTTGAAAACGAAGCCTTGGTTGATGAATTAGAAAGAGAAATTAGGCAACGCATCGCCCGCCAACAAACACAAACCCCTCCAGAAAAAGTGATTCCGATAAAGGACATAAGTTAGTGGCAGAAAGTATCCGTTCAGTTCGGGGAATGAATGACATTCTACCGGATGCGACACCGTATTGGCAGTCAGTAGAAGCAACGTTAAACAGCGTTTTATCCAGTTATGGCTACCAAGAGATCCGATTCCCAATTGTAGAAAAGACTGCGCTGTTCAGCCGCTCTATTGGTGAAGTGACAGATATCGTAGAAAAAGAGATGTACAGCTTTGAAGATCGCAATGGGGACGGCCTGACATTACGACCTGAAGGAACAGCGGGCTGCGTCAGAGCAGCAATGCAAAATGGGTTGATTCATCAAACGCAACGTCTTTGGTACATGGGGCCGATGTTTCGTCATGAACGTCCACAAAAAGGACGTTATCGTCAGTTTCATCAAATTGGTGTCGAAGCTTATGGTTTTAATGGGCCTGATATTGATGCTGAAATGATCTTGATGACGGCGCGTTTATGGAAACAATTGGGCTTAACAGGGGTTACTTTACAGATTAACTCATTAGGTTCAACAGAAGCTCGATTAGCATACAGAGATGTTTTGATTGCTTATTTTGAAGCACATCAGGCGCAACTTGATGAAGACAGTCAACGACGGTTGCATACAAATCCGCTACGGATATTGGATAGCAAAAACCCAGAAATGCAGAAGCTAAATGAAGGTGCGCCGAAATTATTAGAGCATCTTGATGAAGTTTCCGCACAAGAATTTAAAGCGCTATGCGAGCGCTTAGATCAAGCTGGCATAGCCTATGAAGTGAATTCAAGGCTAGTCCGTGGCTTAGATTATTATGGCAAAACAGTTTTTGAATGGGTGACCGATCAACTAGGGTCCCAAGGGACAGTTTGTGCCGGCGGCCGTTACGATGGTTTAGTCAGTCAATTAGGTGGCAAAGGCGCTACAGCTATTGGTTTTGCGATAGGAATAGAACGTTTAATCGCATTATTAGAAGCGACAAATGCCTTACCTGAAATTAAAGGGATGGATGCTTATATTGTTGCTGTTGGTGAAGCTGCAGCAAAGCAAGCACCAATCTTAGCAGAGCAATTACGTGATCAAATCCCGGATTTCAAGTTGATTACACATTGTGGTGGTGGTAGTTTTAAAAGCCAGTTTAAACAAGCGGACCGAAGTGGAGCGCGTTGGACGCTGATTTTGGGTGAGGATGAAATTAGCCAACAAGTGGTTGGTGTGAAAACGATGGCGACAGGGCAGCAAGAAACAGTTGCTTGGGATGCATTAGCAAATTATTTACAACCTTAAAAATATAGAAGAACACTATGACCCCTTTGAATACACCAGAATGGAGATCATTAGAACGACATTATTCAGATCTTAAATATGTTTCTATGCGTGATGAATTTGCGCTAGATGCAAGTCGTTTCGAGCACTTTTCATTATCTAGCGGTGACTTATTACTTGATTATTCGAAGAATAGAATAACCAAAGAAACCATTGAAAAATTAGTTGCCTTAGCTGAGTCGTTAGACTTATCTGACTGGATAAAGCGCATGTATTCAGGCGAAGCGATTAATACGACGGAAGGGCGTGCAGTTTCACACATCGCCTTACGTAACCGAAGTAATACGCCAATAATGGTTGATGGTGAAGATATCATGCCTGGTATCAATGCTGTTTTAACGCAGATGAAACAGTTTTGTAATCAAGTCCACACTGGTGATTGGCTTGGGTATACGGATCAAAAAATCACAGACGTCGTTAATATTGGTATTGGCGGTTCTGACCTTGGTCCAGCTATGATTTGTGATGCTTTAGAACCATACGGCGTCGATGGGATGCATGTACATTTCGTATCGAATGTTGATGGCACAGATTTAAGCACCACACTAGAAAATTTAAATCCAGAAACGACATTGTTCGTTGTGGCATCTAAAACGTTCACGACGCAGGAAACATTAACAAATGCACAATCTGCACGTACTTGGTTTTTGCAGTCTGGACAACAAACAGATGTAGCCAAACACTTTGTTGCCGTATCTACTAACGCAGAAGCGGTTGCTGAGTTTGGTATTGATACCGAAAATATGTTTGAAATTTGGGATTGGGTAGGTGGCCGATATTCATTATGGAGTGCAATCGGCTTACCGATCGCTTTGTACGTGGGTATGGACAACTTCGAACGTTTGCTCGATGGTGGCCATGAAATGGATAATCATTTCAAGAGTCAACCACTAGATCAAAATATGCCTGTCATCATGGGTTTATTGGGTATTTGGTATGTGAACTTCTTTGGTTCACAAACACAAGCTATCGTCCCGTATGATCATTCTTTAGCGCGTTTCCCAAGTCATATGCAACAGTTAGACATGGAAAGTAACGGTAAAGTAACCAATCGTTCTGGACAGCGTCTAAGCTATAAAACTGGCCCTGTTATCTGGGGTACACCAGGGACAAATGGTCAGCACGCTTATTTCCAATTGATCCATCAGGGAACACAATTAATCCCTGTTGATTTTGTATTACCTGTAAATAGCCATTACCCAGAATGTGATCACCAATCGATCTTATTAGCCAATGGCTTGGCGCAATCAGAAGCATTGATGAAAGGGAAGTCGGCTGAAGAAGTACGGGCAGAATTAGTCAACGAAGGCTTAGAAGGGGCTGAATTAGAATCCTTGCTGCCACATAAAATTTTCCCGGGTAATCGTCCAAGCAATACGCTGTTATTTCCACAACTGACACCAGAAATGTTGGGTCAACTTGTTGCGTTATATGAGCATAAAGTGTTTGTACAAGGCGTCATCTGGAATATTAATTCATTTGACCAATGGGGTGTTGAATTAGGCAAGCAATTGGCTAAAGCCATCCTGCCAGATTTGAAACCTGATAGCACAATATCAGCGCATGATAGTTCGACAACCAGTTTGATCAAACTGATAAGAGAGTTAACGAAACGTTAATAAATCTTTCAGCAGAATAAAAAAGAGGGCGTTAAGCCCTCTTTTTATATGTATTACTTAAATAATAGCCTTTTGAAGTACTAAACCTGATAGCGGTGGCAAGTTCACGGAAATAGAATAAGGTCGGTTAGACCAAGGAATATTATCGACATCAATTACAGCATAATTACCGACATTACTCCCACCGTAAAATTGTGAATCAGAATTTAAGACGACTTGATATTGTGATAAGTCAGGCACACCGATACGATAGTTTTCGCGAGGTACAGGGGTGAAATTGAAAAGTGTGATGACATAGTGCTCACCATCTTTTCTGATAAAACTTAAAATAGACTGTTCACGATCGCTACAATCTAACCACTCAAACCCCTGCGGATCAAATTCATGCCGGTATAATGCAGGCGTTTGTGTATAGAGTGTGTTGAGATCTGAGACTAACGTTTTCATGCCTTGATGTAATGGGTAATCCAAGACATACCAGTCTAATGATTTTTCACAATTCCATTCAGTGCCTTGGGCAAATTCTGAGCCCATGAACAGCAGTTTTTTACCCGGGTATGTGAACATGAACGTATAGAGCAAACGTAAGTTCGCAAAGCGCTGCCATTCATCACCAGGCATTTTATTAATCATCGATCCTTTACCATGAACAACTTCATCGTGTGAAAAGGGCAAGACAAAGTTTTCGGTAAAGGCGTATAACAAACCAAACGTCAATGAATCATGGTGATAGCGGCGGTGTATCGCATCTTGCTGCATATACTCTAAAATATCGTGCATCCAGCCCATATTCCATTTCATAGAAAAGCCGAGACCGCCCATATGTGCGGGCCGAGACACCATGGGGTAAGAAGTTGATTCTTCAGCAGTAATCAAACAGCCAGGGTGAGTTTGATGCAGAACGGTATTGAGGTGCTGTAAGAAAGCGATCACTTCTAGGTTTTCACGTCCACCGTGTTTATTCGGTACCCATTGATCAGCTTCACGAGAATAATCTAAATAGAGCATTGAGGCGACCGCATCGACACGTAAGCCGTCAATATGGAACTCTTCTAACCAATACATGGCACTAGACAGCAAGAAATTCGTAACTTCACTGCGGCCATAATTGAAAATGTAGGTTCCCCAATCTTGATGTTCACCCTGACGTGGGTCAGCATGCTCATAAAGTGCACTGCCATCAAAGCGAGCTAAGCCATGTGCATCTTTAGGGAAATGGCCAGGGACCCAATCTAAAATGACACCAATATCTTGCTTATGACACTGATCGATAAGGTAACGTAATTCATCCGGCGTACCAAAGCGACTTGTGGGTGCAAAGTAGCCTGTTGTTTGATACCCCCAAGAAATATCTAGCGGGTGTTCAGTAATAGGCAATAGCTCTATATGCGTAAAGCCTAATGATTTGACGTAAGGGACTAAATCATCAGCCATTTCGCGGTAACTGAGGAACTCACCCTCCGCATTACGTTTCCACGACCCTAAATGAACTTCATAAACAGAATGCGGTTGGTGTAACCAATCTGCTGATGCACGCTGTGCCATCCAAGATTCATCTTGCCAATCATGATTTGCGGGCGGCGCAATAACAGAAGCAGTACCAGGGCGTAGCTCAGATTGTTGCGCATACGGATCCATTTTCGCATGTAATGAGCCATCATCACGGTTACGAATCTCAAATTTATAAAGTTCACCAGCGGTTAATTCTGGGATAAAAAGTTCCCAAACACCATTACCACCACGGACACGCATCGGGTGGCATCGGCCATCCCATTGGTTAAATTCACCTACCACACTGATGCGTTCTGCACTGGGTGCCCAAGTGGCAAATAGTACCCCTTTTATGCCATCGACTTCATGATGATGGGCGCCGAAAAAACGGTAAGCATGCCAGTGTTTTCCTTCTGAAAAAAGGTGTAAATCAAAGTCAGATAATTGGGGGGGAAAAGCATAAGTATCAAAATGTTGCGAAGCCGATCCATCACTGGATACGCGATGAATTTTGTAGGGTAGAGTAAGCTTTTTAGTAGCACCAGACCATTGAAATAAATCGGTCCCCTCGATGCGTTCTAGTGGCAGTAGCTCATTGAGTAAGGCACTTTGCGTATCAGGCAAAAAGACAGTGACTGTCGTCTGATCACCATCTGTCTGAAAACCAAGGACTGAAAAGGGATCATGGTGACGCGCCTCTATGACTTTAACTAAATCATCAGATAATTTTTTTTCTAAAATCATAGTGTTGAATTTCCAAATAAATTTTTTTTGATGAATGTGAAATCCTGTGGCAGTCTAATAGGTAGTTTCGATTATTTACCGCTTGGAGTTACCCCATGTCAGCCAATAATAGCACGCGTTTTGTCAGTCGTCTTACTAGAGATACTGTGGCACTGATTTTAGCGGGGGGGCGAGGCTCGAGGCTGAAGCAATTAACAGATTGGCGAGCGAAACCGGCAGTTCCGTTTGGTGGCAAATTTAGAATCATCGATTTCCCATTATCAAATTGTATTAATTCGGGTATTCGACGTGTTGGAATACTGACGCAATACAAATCACATTCACTTATCAGACATATACAACAAGGTTGGGGCTTCATGCGAGGTGAACTCGGCGAGTTTGTCGAACTCCTACCAGCCTCTCAGCAAACAGCGCAAGAAGGTTGGTATGCAGGGACGGCGGATGCGGTTTACCAAAATGTCGACATATTACGAACGCATGGGCCAAAGTACGTTGTCATTTTGGCAGGCGATCATATCTATAAAATGGATTATGGTGACATGTTAGCCGCGCACGTGGAAAAAGAAGCGGATATGACGATTGGCTGCCTGCAGGTACCTGTCGAAGAAGCCAAAGCATTTGGTGTTATGTCGGTAGATGAATCATTGCGCGTTAAGCGGTTTGATGAAAAACCTGACTCCCCAAATGCGATTCCTGGAAAAGAGGGCATTGCGCTGGCATCGATGGGTATTTATGTGTTTAGTGCTGATTTCTTATATGACCAATTAATTAAAGACGCAGCTGATAGTGATTCGACGCATGATTTTGGCCACGATATTATTCCAAAATTAATCGAAAGCCATAAAGTGGTGGCATTTCCTTATAAAGATGTGCAAGGTAATGACCCTGGTTACTGGCGAGATGTAGGAACAATCGATGCTTTTTGGGCGGCTAACTTAGAATTAATTGGTATTACGCCTGAATTAAATTTATACGACGACGATTGGCCAATTTGGACTTATCAAGCTCAACAACCGCCAGCCAAGTTTGTTTTCGATGATGATGGACGTCGAGGAACAGCGGTTGATTCAATGGTCTCAGGTGGCTGTTTAATTTCGGGCTCCACAGTTAGACACAGCGTCCTTTTCTCGAATGTAAAAGTACATAGCTATGCAGTCGTCGAAAACTCTGTTGTTTTACCTAACGTGAGTATTGGGCGTAATTGTCGCTTAAACAAGGTGGTTTTAGACAAGGGATGTGATTTACCACCAAATACAGTCATTGGCGAAGATCCAGCCGAAGACGCTAAAAAATATGAAATTTCACCAAATGGAGTTGTACTTGTTACACCAGAAATGCTAGGTCAAACCAATAAACATGTCAGATAAATTAAAAGTCGTCCTATGCTGGCATATGCACCAGCCACAATACAGCGAACCGTTAGGGGGCATGTATCAGTTACCGTGGACATACCTTCATGCGATAAAAGACTATGTCGACATGGCATGGCATTTAGAAAATATTCCGAATGCCAAAGCCGTGGTGAATTTCGCACCGACATTAATTGAACAAATAGCAGATTATGATGAGCAATTAAAGGCGCGTTTTAAGGGGACGGGTCGTTTAAAAGACCCTATGCTAATTGCGTTAGACTCACCGATACAACCCGTTCATATTGAAGAACGCAAAACATTAATTTTGGCTTGTCTACGTGCGAATGATGAAAAGTTAATTGCACCATTCCCCCATTTTGCAAAATTGGCCACGATGGCACGTGAGTTATTGGATGAAAGTGATCGTTTAGCTTATGTTAATGATCAATTTATGATCGATTTACTGGTTTGGTACCATTTGGCTTGGATGGGCGAATCAGTCAGGCGCACAGATATTCGTATTCAAGCGATGATGAAAAAAGGCAAGCATTTTGACTTTCATGATCGCAGGCAGTTAATGACAGTCATTGGTGAGTTATTAGATAACCTCATTCCACGTTACCGTCGTTTAGCCGAATCGGGTAGGGTTGAGTTGTCTGTCACACCCTATGCTCATCCGATTGTGCCGTTACTATTAGATATCAATTCAGCCTCAGAAGCGATGCCCGATGTAGGGTTGCCAGAGATCACAACTTACCCTGGTGGTGAAGAACGTGCACATTGGCATATGGATGAAGGATTACGTGTTTTCGAATCCTTTTTTGGGTTTAAACCAAAAGGTTGCTGGCCATCTGAAGGGGCGGTATCAGCCGATACATTAAAATTGGTTGGTCAACATGGCTTCAAATGGGCTGCAACGGGTGAAAATGTACTTCGAAACAGTCTTAACAAGTCTGATATGGCAGATGCCAATATCCATAAGCCATACAAACTAATTGAAGAAGGTCCTGCTTGTTTCTTCCGGGATGATGGTTTATCTGATTTAATTGGCTTTAACTATACAACTTGGTCAGCAGAAGATGCGGTATCAGACTTTATCAATCACTTAACGACCATTAAAGCCGAAACAGAAGGTGATAAAGATCGCGTTGTATCCATTATTCTAGATGGCGAAAATGCCTGGGAATATTATTCATACAATGGCTATTATTTCTTACAAGGTCTATACCAGCAATTGGCTGATCATCCAGAAATTGAATTAACAACATTCTCAGAATGCTTAGAGAAGAGTGTGACTGCAAGTCTATTACCTGAATTAGTGGCAGGTAGCTGGGTGTACGGCAGCTTCTCGACTTGGATAGGTGACCCAGACAAAAACAGAGGTTGGGACTTATTAAGTCAGGCCAAGCAAACGTTTGATCGTGTGGTCACGGAACGGACTTTTGAAGCGGATACCATGACGGCATTATTACGCCAATTGGCCATTTGTGAAGGCTCAGATTGGTTCTGGTGGTTTGGTGATTACAACTCAGGAGAGAGTGTGAGCGATTTTGAGCGTTTATTCAGATTACATTTATCAAATTTATATCAAATGTTAGGTGAAGAAGTGCCACAAGTATTATCAGAAGTCGTTTCCCATGGTGGAGTGGGTATTGAGCAAGGTGGTACGATGCGGCGTGGGGGATAAGTGAGCCAGCAAGCAGCTGTTTTTAACCGCCGAAGAGGCGGAGTGTTATTACATATTACGAGTTTGCCAACAGGGACAATTGGCAATGATGCTTACCGTTTTATTGATTTCTTAAACCAAGCAGGTATGAGTATTTGGCAAATGTTGCCACTGGGCCCAACTCATGGTGATAAATCCCCTTATCAATGTCTATCTGCACATGCTGCGAATAATGAGCTTATCTGCGCCGAACAATTGCGTGCTCAAGAATGGATGAAACAAACGCTGCCCGAAGCCGACATAAAAAGCCTGATTAAAACGGCGTATCAGCAGTTTGAACAACATGCCTCTGAAGCTGAAAAAAGCGCGTTTGGTTTATTTTGTCAGCAACAACAAAATTGGTTACAGGATTATGTTTTATTTTGTGAAATACGTGAGTCACAGCAAAATAAAGCTTGGTTTCAGTGGCCAATAGCATTACGCGATCGCGAGCAAGTAGCGCTCTATGATTTTGAGCTTGAGCACCTTGGTGCTCTGAGCGTTAGAAAATTTGAACAATTTATATTTTCAAAACAATGGCAGGCTTTAAAGCAATATGCCAATGATAAAGGTGTCCTGCTCTTTGGCGATATGCCAATTTTTGTCGCGCATGATAGTGCTGATGTTTGGGCGAACCGCCACCTCTTCACATTAGATGAGATAGGGCAAGCAACACGCGTTGCTGGTGTTCCGCCAGATTATTTTTCAGAAACCGGCCAACGTTGGGGTAATCCACTATATGAATGGTCTGAGCATCGGACGGAAGATTATCAATGGTGGCAAGATAGATTAAACACGCAACTTGCATTATTCGATTTGATACGAATTGATCATTTCAGAGGGTTTGAAGCCTGTTGGGAAATTCCTGCCAGCTGTGAAACGGCAATTGATGGACAATGGGTCACTGCGCCGGGAGAAGCCTTATTCGATAAAATGCGGACCGTCTTTGGTGATTTACCTTTGGTCGCAGAAGATTTAGGTATTATCACGCCAGAAGTAACGGCATTAAAAGAGAAATATGCCATGCCGGGCATGAAAATATTACAATTTGCTTTTGGCGGTGGTGCTGATAACCCTTATTTACCACATCACCATCAAACGGACTCAGTTGCTTATACAGGAACACATGATAACAACACTACTTTAGGTTGGTATCAAGCATTAGACGAGCAGATTAAAGCGCATATGACAGAGTATTTTGGATATCATGACGAAGATGTTGTCTGGCAATTAAATCGCACTGCGCTACAATCAGTTGCACAGCTAGCTGTTTTACCGATGCAAGACATTTTGGCTTTAGATGGTGAGCATAGAATGAATGTGCCTGGTACAACCGAAGGTAACTGGTCATGGGCCTTTAAATGGGACTGGTTACGGCAGGGTTGTGATGAACGTCTAAGACATTTAAATGAATTATATGGACGATCGTAATATGACGAATCCTGAACAATTAAAGTATGCAAAATCTCATGAATGGGTACGTGTTGAAGATAATGGCGAGTTAACCATTGGTATTACAGATCATGCACAGGATCAATTAGGCGATGTTGTGTTTGCTGATTTACCAACAGTCGGACAAAACTTGGCGGCAGAACAAGCTTGTATGTTGCTAGAATCAGTCAAAGCGGCCTCAGATATTTATATGCCTGTTTCGGGCAAAATTATTGCCGTCAATACGGCGTTAGAAGATGCACCAGAAAATATTAATGAAGCGCCTTATGGTGATGGCTGGTTATTTAAAATAGTGCCGGATGATTTAGCAGATATTGAGGGATTATTATCTCTCAGTGAATATGATGCATCACTGGATGAATAAGATATTATGCCGGGTGAATACTGCCTAAAATAACAGCATGTTTTGCACCGGTCACCGAAGGTAAATTACCTGTTTTTTTGTTCATCGTACAGTAAGCTAACCAAGCAAAAGCAGCAGCTTCAACCCAGTCTGGGTCAAGACCTAATTCTGCCGTACTAGAGACAACGACATTATCTAATTGCGAGGCTATAGCTTGAGTCAATTGGTCATTATGAACACCACCACCACAAATATAAATGGTTTGTGGATGATATTGTTTAACAGAATTAGCAATTGAAAAGGCAGTCAGTGCGTTTAAGGTCGACTGAACATCAACGACATCAACATTTTCACCTAATTGCGTTAGCTGGTTTTCTAGCCAAAGTAGATTAAAATATTCACGGCCCGTACTTTTAGGAATAGTCTGACTAAAATAAGGATCAGCAAGCATTTGCATTAATAAGACGTCATTAACTTGACCACTGGCAGCCCAATTACCATCTTGGTCATAAGTTTGCCCTAAGTGCCGATATATCCAGGCGTCCATTAGACCATTGCCAGGGCCAGTATCAAAGCCAATGACTGCTTGCTCGGGATTAAGTATCGTTACGTTGGCAATACCACCAATATTTAAAATAACATTCGTTCTCTCAGGCGTGGAAAACAAAGCCTGATGAAAAGCCGGAACAAGCGGAGCACCTTGCCCTAAGGCTGCAATATCACGCTGACGAAAATCTGCAACAGTTGTAATTTGAGTGATTTCCGCGATCACATTCGCATTACCAATTTGCAGACTAAAAGGTAAGTCACCATCAGGACAATGATAGACAGTATGGCCGTGACTCCCTATGGCAACGATGTCATCAGGGGTTATATCAGATTGTGATAATTGTGTATTGATTGCATGGCCAATAAATTGGCCTAATGCAACGTCAAGCTCACCAAAGTTTTTCAGGTGACAGTAACTATCGTTAACTAAACGTTGTAAAAGCAGATGTAATGAAGAAGGGAAGTCGAAAGTTGTTGCTGAGATAACAGTACAATCAGCATCATCCTTGATATCAACAATAGCAATATCAACGCCATCAAGGCTAGTGCCAGACATGATCCCAACATAATAGGCCAAGACTAATTCCTAATCATTATTATTTTGTACAACTGCTGTATCTTGTAGTGCATCTAACTGAGCGAGGAAAGGAGCAGCTTGTTCTTTAAACTCTGCCTGATATTTTTTAGGCAAAGGTTCTGCTTTTGGTAAAGCAACAGTAAGTGGATTACGGTGAACACCATTCACACGGAATTCGTAGTGTAAATGGGGGCCAGTAGCCAAACCGCTACTGCCGATATAGCCGATAGTTTGTCCCTGCCTAACACGTTGCCCAGTTCGCATACCCTTTCTATAACGTGACATATGTGCATAGAGCGTCGTGTACTTACCGCCATGTGACAAAATAACAGTGCGGCCATAACCGCCTTTTCTGCCTTTAAATGTCACCTTACCATCACCGGTTGCTAAAATGGGTGTGCCAGTTTTAGCAGCATAATCAACACCGCGATGAGGGCGATTAGTCTTTAAAACAGGGTGTTTGCGATTAGGGTTAAAGCGAGAGCTGATTCTAGACAATGGCACAGGGGTACGGGTAAAAGTTTTACGCATACTATGCCCTTCAGGAGAGTAATACTGGCCTCGGCCTTCAGCATCAGTAAAGCGAACTGCACGAAAAGTTTTACCCCTATTAGTGAATTCAGCAGCTAAGATTTCACCATCACCAATTTTTTCACCATCGAGATAATGTTCATCATAAATAAGTTTGAAGTGGTCGCCTTTACGTAAATCGAGAGCAAAATCAATATCCCAGCCAAAAATATAAGCCATCTCCATAATGACTTTGTCTGATAAGCCGGCCGTTAAACCGGAAAGGAATAAGGAGTTTTCAATTTCCCCAGTGACGTGTTGTTGCTTAACATCAACATCGCGGGTCTCCATTTTTGCTTCATAACTTTCTTCGAGCTTATTAATATAAAACGTGTTTAAAGGATCTAAGACGATTTTCAATGCTTCAAGTGATTTAGTTTCTTCATCTGAGAGAGTACCAAGATGAATGGTCTGTCCTGGCTTTAGATTAAGTAAAGGTTGGATATCTGATTTATCAAGCTGAGTGACGTTATAAACATCTCTTGCTGTTAATCCAACACGTGGGAAAATCAAGGATAAATTATCACCTGATTTGACGATAACTTCTTCCCAGTCCAATTCAACATCGTTGGATGTTTCATTAGGTGTGTCGGTTAAAGGCAATGGTCCTTGGACTACAATGTCTGCTTCTACTGCTGTCTCAGAGGGCAATTCTGATAATTCTGTGGTGATAAGAGGAACTGCAGTGTTGACAGGTAAATTTGTTCTGACCTGCTCAGCAGCAGGTAATCCTGGTAAATCGATAACGTTAGATTGCAAAGAAGGAGTTTGTTGATCACCAGAGCTGAAGAAGCCCGTCAATGAAAAAACGAGTATCCCTAATACGAAGAAAAGGGCGATATAACGGTAGCGAGAGAAATAATTCGCTGTATCTGAAAAGAGGGCATGGTGCTTAGAGGGCCGGACTAGTCGGTTTCGTTTCATCAAAAACTCTAAATTTGGTGCATAATTAGCATCACATTCTCTCAGCATTTCTAACTTAATGGAAGTCCCTGTTCTCTTAGGGTGTGATACCATTCGCGCCAAAGAATGTTCAAACTTGGAGATAAGGCATGATTCCTGTGCAAACAGCGATGGCAGAAATACGTCGTGGAGCAGAAGAAATATTAGTCGAAGCAGAATTGATCGAAAAACTAGAAACCGGTCAACCTCTTCGCATTAAAGCAGGTTTTGATCCGACAGCACCTGATCTCCATTTAGGCCACACAGTACTGATTAATAAATTGCGTCAGTTTCAACAAATGGGCCATACAGTTATTTTCTTGATAGGCGATTTCACTGGTTTAATTGGTGATCCAACGGGCAAGAGCGCAACTCGTCCGCCATTAAGTCCTGAAGAAATAGCAGCCAACGCAAAGACCTACAAAGAGCAGGTATTTAAGATTCTGGATCCAGCTAAGACAGAAGTGCGTTTTAACTCAGAGTGGTTTGCTGACAAGGGCGCTGACTTCATGATTAAATTAGCAGGCCAGTTAAGTGTGGCTCGTATGCTAGAACGTGATGATTTCAAAAAACGATTCAAGGCAAATCAATCGATCTCAATCCATGAGTTTCTTTATCCGCTTGTACAAGGCTATGATTCTGTCGCTTTAAAGGCTGATGTAGAACTAGGCGGAACTGATCAAAAATTCAACTTATTAATGGGTAGAGAACTTCAAAAAGGAGAAGGGCAAGCTACACAAGTAGTGATGATGATGCCATTGTTGGAAGGACTAGATGGTGTTAAGAAAATGTCTAAATCTTTAGACAACTATGTTGGTATAACGGAAGCCCCCGGCACGATGTTTCAAAAAATTGTGTCTATTCCAGATTCATTGATGTGGCGTTGGTACGAACTACTCTCATTTAAATCACTTGAAGAAATTGAGGCACTGAAAATCAGTATCAAAAATGGTGCTAACCCGCGAGATATAAAAATTGAACTTGCCCGTGAAATTGTAGCTCGTTTCCATGGAGATGAGGCGGCAGCCAATGCCCATAAAGGCGCAGGTAATGTCATTACAGAAGGTGAAGTGCCTGAAGGCACACCAGAAGTTGAAGTTGATTTAGAAGGACAAGCTGAACTCGCGATCAGTGCTGTTATCAATAAAGCCAACTTAGCCACAAATTCAGCACAAGCCAGAGACATGCTTAAAAATGGCCGTGTAAAAGTAGAATGGGAAGTGGTAGAGCCCACCTTAAAGCTTGCAGCGGGTAAATATCTGATTCAAGCGGGTAAGAAGAAAATTGCTTGGGTGTTATTAAAATAAAGTGCCTGCCAAACAGACTAAAACCGGTATGAATATCAATTTATAATGGCGAGATAGATTGCAGATATTCCTGAAAAATTGATTCAATACATTACATTAGCAAGAAGGAAATATAGATATTTGGCTATCTTGAAACTGGCCGAACTATGCGCGGACTCATTGGAAAGGTTTTGAGTGATTAACCGACCCGCGGTCAAATGAAACATGCATTATAGTTGCGAAGGGTTCAGCACTGAACGATTGATGTCAATTATATAACGAAGCAAAAGGGGTATAACCATCTTTGTCTAAACGCGCTAGATTAGGCATAAAATCAATAACCTTGAATATTATCTGGTTATTAGTCATTCAGCAATAAATATATTAAGTTAAACATATATGTTTTGGAAGGAATATACTGATTCAGTCAGTATGGCTTACTGACTGAATCACTTTTTCAAGGAGAACAGGTATGTTTAAGAAAAAGACGTTATTGCCGGCACTTTATATTGGATTTCTCTCAAGTTCTTTCCTCCATATTCGATTAGCTCAAGCTGAAATTAAAACGCTCGTTGATGCACACCTTCTAGTACATGGCAACATGTTAGGCGGTGTGGCTGACAATGTGCCTACCAGCCGTGTACAGTTAGGTATGTCAGCAGTACTTCAAGATAACTTGGCTTTGAAGCACGCTCGAGAAGTCGCACAATTAATCAACGATGGTGGTGAAGGAGCAAGGCTTATGACAGAATGTTGTTGGCGTCCACAACCAGCTGTTTATTCCAATTTCATTGTCAGTGGAATGCAAGATATATTGAGTACTGCAGCACCAACTCCGCCTGCAGTTGCTGAAGATTTATATAACCCAGATGATCCACCAAATAGTTTTACAGACGATGAAGGTAGACCTACCTTCCCAATTCCACCGACCTATGGTGATCATATGGCCTCGGTTTTTGATCAAATGGTGAGAATAAGGGCAGGTTATGCCCCAAATTTGCCTTCACCAGCTGATAACATGGATCAATTTACTTATGATTGGATAACAACATTAACAGCAGGTATTCCCAATAATTTCAATTTCACAGATGGAACACTACTTCCGGCTGATAGCTTGGCATCACGTTTAGTTTGGAATTGGTCTTATGAAGGGAAAAAATATCGCCAGTTTCGTCAAGGCGAAGCAGACTATACAGAACATCCGCAGGCATTTTTAGATAATTTTCGTGATTATTACAACTGGGCATGTGTGGTTTGTTTAGGTGCTGGTTTTTATGACACTACGGGAATGTATGATATTGATGCTAACGTTGTTTATCGAGCTAACGATTATTATTATGCAATCGTTGCTTTGCTTTCTAGTGAACAACAGACATGGCTCAGTCAACAATATGATGAAGGGTTTAAGGGTGCTACTGATGCAGAATCGGCACCACGATTACAGCTAAGCCTGGGATTGACGATTCAAAGTCAGCAAAATAATAACCCTGAAACCATAGATTCTGAGTCGACATATGGCACACACTGCCATACTGCAGCAGAATTCTACGTACCCGTTGACCCGATGGGGTTAGACAAAAAATTAGGGGGAGGAGTGCTCGATAATCAAGAAGGCTCAAACTACAACACTAATAGTTATATGGCTGGTTTACCCAACGCTTCTGGTGCTAACCCGACATTTGGCCCCTTTGATGTTATGCAAGCTCAAGTAAATACAAATTTACTTGGGTCATATACGGAATTACTTAATGGCGATATTGCATTTTGGGATAAACGCGTTAAGCATTCTATGCACACCGGGCAACGGTTCCAGTTTGCGGTGTGGGCACGTGTAGATCGGCCTTGGGAAGGCACATTTTTCCCAGAAGACATTGATGCACTCCAAAATGAAGGGGGAGATGGCACTATTGATTCTCAAGATCAGCAACCCTATGCAACAGCCTGTATAGATCAAGCTGTCATGCCTGGGGCGATCATACCCGGTAAGAAAAAAAAGAATATGAAGAAAGAAGGTAAATATAAAAAATAAGCTGAAACAGGTACTTAACGTAACGGTATAAAGGGCCACAATTCAATAGAATTGAGGCCCTTTATAATTACTGTCATAAAACTGTCATTTGAGATTGACAGCCGAGTGAGCTGCTGTATAATTCTCGCTTCTTTGTTGCACAGCTTGTGCGGCAATAGCTCTTTAAAAAAATAATACCAAGTAATCTATGTGGATACTTGCATTGGGTCGAGTTTACA
>Ga0228634_1000848_pt1 | contig 19919 bp, 23 predicted proteins | sample 42DmetaG_FD_190063 | JGI IMG/M metagenome (GOLD analysis project Ga0228634, IMG submission 190063) | Seawater microbial communities from Monterey Bay, California, United States - 42D | ecosystem: Environmental > Aquatic > Marine > Coastal | place: USA: California | collected 2016-09-27 | reverse complement strand
GCCTTGGCATCAGCGGCAGCCTTGGCATCAGCGGCAGCCTTAGCATCAGCGGCAGCCTTAGCATCAGCGGCAGCCTTAGCATCAGCGGCAGCCTTGGCATCAGCGGCAGCCTTGGCATCAGCGGCAGCCTTGGCATCAGCGGCAGCCTTAGCATCAGCGGCAGCCTTATCGGCATTAAGGTCAAATACAGTTTGTGGTGTACGCTTACTGCGGGATCGCGAAAACATTGAAAAAAAGCTCATAATATATTATATATTAAGAACTTTTTCTAAACACTTTCTTAATAATGATACTTATTATTCAGGATAAAATATATTATATATATTTCCAGTAAATAAAGCAAGTTCAATACAATCTTCGTGTATCATATTAAATATTGTGATGTATTTACAGAGTATAATAGTAATTTTATATCTAATATCATCATTAATAGTATCTGTAAATTTAATATAGGAGAATAAATAATCATAAATATCAATAACTGAGTACCCATAATCATATATGTTATACATTAATTGGATGGCTCCATGTAAATCATTGGATTGAAGCATAGATATATAATTTTCAAATTTGGTAAATGATATTATAGATGATATTTTGATACATAAATCTTTCGTAATAGGTTTGTTGTATATATAAAGTTTTTCTAATATTGACACCATACGTCTGATAGACTTATTAGAAATGGTTAATATATAATCCTTTGTCTCTTCATCAACAATAATGTTTTCATTTGTAATAATTTTATCCATTAATATTTTAATTTGAGAGTTATTTGGAGAAGGAATTTGTATAATATGCAATCGGGACTGAATACTTTCAACCACTTTTTGTACATTATTACAAACACAAATAAACTGTATATTATTTCTATATTTATCAATATAATTACGAAACACTTGTTGACTTTGTTCGTTAATGGTATCAATATCATCAATTAATACTAATTTTTTTTTTCCATATATTGACGACATGGATTGACAAAATGTTTTCATATCATTACGAAAATATTGAATACCTTGTTCTTTTAAATTATTCACAAATAAAATATTATTTTCAGGTAAAGAATCATTTGGAGATAAATCATAATATTCTCGTATCAATGTGTTCAATAATGATGTTTTACCAGAATTACTATTACCAATAAATAAAATATTAATATCATCAACACTTATCAAAGTATTAACAGCTTGTTTAAATTTATCATTTGTATAAAAGTCAGTCAAACGATATGGTCGGTATTTTTTTATAAATGTGGAATTATCACTCATTACTATTATGTATTGCATGATAATTTTTATATAACATTTAATATAAATAATATATAAAACAAATGTATTCTACTATAATAATAATAATAATAATATTATGTCATTTTACGAGATTTTAGGTGTTAATAACGATGCAAGTGATATAGAGATAAAAAAAGCATATCGTACATTATCTTTAAAATATCATCCAGATAGAAACCCAAGTGAAGAAGCAACAAAAAAGTTCCAAGAAATAAATGAAGCATATGAAACCCTTGGTGATACGGAGTTACGAAAAAAATATGATAGGAAAGACGCGATGGGAGAGAATTTAAATTTTACCAATGCAGACCAGTTTAATGATATTAATAATATATTTAATATGATGTTTAATGGAATGGGTGGACTAAATGGTGCACATGGAATGCAACGAGCCAATATTTTTCATAATGGTCAACCAAATGCATTTCATACTCAATTTCATTTTGGAAATCGTGTAGATCCAATAAAACAACAAATATTATTAACACTTGAACAAGTATATTTGGGTTGTGTATTTCCAATCAATATAAACCGAAATATAATAGAAAATAATCAACAAAGAAAAGAGACAGAACAATTGTATATTAATATTCCACAAGGTATAAATCAAGGAGAAACGATAATATTACAAGAAAAAGGTAACATAATAAATGGAAAGACGGGTGAGATTCATATAATAATAACGGTAGCAAACCATGAATGTTTTAAACGAGATAAGTTAGATTTAATATATAATAAAACAATTACATTAAAAGAAGCATTATGCGGTTTTCATGTAGAAATATTACATTTAAGTGGTAAAAAGTTTGCATTAAATAATGCAACAAAACTATTTGTTATTTATCCAGAATATAAAAAAGTAGTTCCATCATTAGGTATGAACCGCGGAAATGAAACAGGTAACTTGATAATAATATTCAATGTAGAATTTCCAAAGGAATTAACAAACGAACAAATAGAATTATTAAAAGAAGCATTACCATAGAATAATACGTTTATTATGATAATATTAAACATGAATAATATCATATAAAGAATGAAATATTATGGATATAATTTTACGAAAAGAAATTCTGGTGGTTTAGGGGCAATCATCCACGATGTAATGAACGCAGCTAAGTATGCAGCAGAAAATGATTTAAAATTAGGATTAGTAAACGAAGGTTATGAAATTCCGCGATTGAACGGGTCATATAATGATATAGATGTTCCAAACAAAACGTGGCATTCTTATTTTACATCATTTGAAAAGGTTAACCTTACTGATTGTATAGAGGTCTGGCCGAAAGCTATGGTTGATGCCAAGACTATAAAATGGGATATTCAACAGTATGCTTCATTCTTACGAGATACAGTTTGTACATTTCAGCCAGATATTTATAATGAAATATACCAAATGGTAAAGTTAACTCAATTTAATATAGAAACAGATATTGTTGTTCATATACGTCAGACCGATAAAATTAGTGAAAATCCAGTATTTTTACCAATTGAAAAATATATAGAAGAATGTGAATATGCTTTATCGCAATTAAATGAAGGTCATCATAGAATATATGTATGTACAGATAATAAGGCGGTTGTTGAAGATATAAAAAACCATTTTAATGAAAAAATAGAAATTGTATGGGATGATAGTGAATCAAATGAACCATTACAAACAATGAGATGGAATGGGGAGTTGGCAAAGAGTATAGCACAAGCGGAAACGATGGTTGCGTTAAAAAATATATTTATAATGAAAGATGCAAAATATCTCATAGGTGGTAGAATGTCATATTTTTTTCGTATACCCGAATTGCTCGGTTATCCGAACACATGTGTTAATATTCAAGATAATGATAAATTTGGTATAGCTCCTTATTCATCAGTTGATTATATAATTCGTCCGTATTTAAAAAATACAATACCTAATTTTGTAAATAAGGATATGATAACTAATGAAAATATTATAAAATATAACAAAATATATACCGAAGAGAACATTGTGACAATCCCTGATTTTATTTCATATGAAGTTCTTGGTAGTGTTAAAAAAGATATAGAGAATTATAAATGGTGGTCATATGCAACTATACCAACAAATAATAAATGGACGGTACAATATTCTCAAGGAATAACCAACGAAACAATAGCAGGATGTGAACAAGCGTATGTGAACAAGTTATTTTCATATAGATTTCAAAGGTGTTTGGGAAGACATTATGATACATGTATGTGTGTTTCATGTAAATTAAATGCCACTGTTAAAAGTTTTCCGTTTACAGATATACTTTGTAAATTTGTAGGATGTAGAAATTTGAAACCGAACGAAGTATTTCTCAGTAATTATGGAAAAGATGATTTTTTATCATTACATCATGATATAAATAAAGGAGATATCGCGGTTACTATATCATTTACATATGACTGGGATCCAAATTATGGAGGAATATTACATTTTTGTGATGATGAAAAAAATATATACAAAAGTGTTGTACCAAAACTTGGTAATATCAATATATTTAAATTAGACCCAGACCATGGGATAGAACACTTTGTATCACGCGTGAATGTAGATAGAAATAGATATACATTAGTTGCATGGTATTCTTATATAGATTAATATTTTATAGCCTTTTTTATATCACTTTGAATATTTTTTATATGATTTTGTTCTGCATCCCAACACCAATCACAGTTGCTTTTACTTAAGTTCCATTCAGGAACTATGTCATCTACTATTAAATTAAATATTTTCTCAGCTCGTTCTTTATGAAAATCAGAAGTAGCAATAATAACCTTTGCTATTGTATTATCAGTTTGTTGTATCCAGCTATTTAAGTTAATAAAATTCTCCACTGTATTTTTGGATTCAGTATCAATGTATATGTTGATATTTGGATGTGATTTCTTGATTTTTCTTTTCATAATAGAAGATTCGCTCTCGGTATTACCGTCTTTTGACCCTCCTGATAAATATAAAGTAATGGGGTGTGTTGTTGTTTCAATGTATGTCAATACACTTTGGACTCTTTGGTTTTGTAAATAAGGAGTTGAACAGCCAAGTAAGACAATCACTTCATTATTCAAAGGTACAACTGGATACAATACACAATTTGATATACTATATAACAATATGTAAGACGCCACCGCTTCAGCCAGCCAATAAATGAACATCCTGAAAATAAATCTTCGTTAAGTTAATATGGTTTATCAAATCAAACCATATTATCATCAATTTTTTACTTTTATATTAGTATATACTATACAATAATATTATGGAGCTTACATTATTTAGTGCATTAGTATGTAGATTCATTATAGGTGGTATTATATTATCTGGTTCAACATATTTGGCAAATTATGCAAACCCATTATTAGCAGGTATATTAATAACAATTCCGTTAGAATTAGTATCATTATTCTTTATAAAAGAAGAAAGATTATATTCATATGCACGTAGTATATTGATTATGTCTATTGCAACTGTAATACCTGTATTGTATTATAATATTATTCATCCATTTAAATTGATGCCATGTAACTTAGAGATTCTGTCAAGTTTTTTTGTATGGATATTTGTAGGTATGTTATTATTTTTCTATATGCCGCATAGTTTATATTTTTATAAAGAATAATTTATTACCTTATAATATATGATTTGTTGGCTAATAATATTAACATTCGTTGTTACTGGATTATGGGACGTTGTTTTACGGTTTATGTCTCTTAACTATAATAAATTACCAAAATACTTTCAAATGGATTTTGTAAAGGATTTAATACCCTATTTTAAACATCATACTCTTTTAGCAGCTGCTTTAATAGCAGGATTTGTAGGCGCTACTACACAATTTATTATCTTATCAATCATGTCATTCCCTAAAAGTATATTTAATTTTGTATATATTATTAAATTTATGATATTAAGTTTTATTATTAGTGCGTTGTACGGGTTTATTATGAAAGGGAGTAAATTATTTCCCTATTTAGAAAGACATTATTATGAACCACTCGGTGTATTACGTAGTATGTATACTGATGGTTTTTCAGGGTTAATTGTTCAAACCACATTATTAATTTTATTACATATTACTCGTTAATTAACAACCGCAACAAAATCTTTTATACCACGGTACTTTTTCCATATAATATTCTCTATCTTTGGTAATAATATTATATGTATATATTGTTTCTTCTTTACCATTACTTAGTATTGCCTTTTTTTCAAAAATTGTATTATCTTCTATACAATTTTTGGTTTTTAAAATATTTTTGATTTCGTATATTTTTTTTGTATCAGCTTTAAAATCATTACCGTGGTATTTTTTTAAATATACCTTATCATCTTGGTTAATCATCGTATATAGTACTAACAATACTTTATTTTGTTTCTAACGATTTACATTTTTTTCCAGTTAATAATAATTCTATGTAACTGAACTCATTACCATACTCTTTTTTCTTGTAAAGTATGTATTCTACAATGCCATAGACAAAAACACCAACTGCTAAAGTAGCATTTGTCTTTATCATTGTTATCATATTGTCATTTTGATTTGATGAAATTGTATTACGGTTTGTCCAATATAGTCGTTGTGTATTTATTAAATAAATACTAAATAGTAATACGTATAATATCGTACTTGGTATTAATTTCATTTTGGCTGTTAATAAGAAAATAATATATAATCCAGCACCAAATATTAGTGTATCAATTACATTTCCATTTGACCAATCAACATCGGCTTTTTCCTGTTCTTCCATGTTAAATGACCAACCACCCTCTAACATGATAAACAAAAAACAAATTAACCAACCAATAATATGTTTTCCCATCATTCCATTTTGTAAATATACTTGTGTTTGACACGGCAAGACTTGTGTTACATATCCACTTGCTATAATCATTATACAAACAAACAAAAATCCTAATTTGGATGCATACTTATTTATTAATTCACCTGTCATATAAACTATGTAATGAAAAAATTATATCAATATGTGCATTTAATTTTGTACATTTTTTTATTTAAAATCTGGATTCCATTTTTTATCACCATTACAAATGGTTTGTATATGAACATTATTAATTGTGTTTGAAGTCATCATTCGGGCGTGTCCAAAATCAATTATCCACACTTTCCCATCAGTATCTTCAATAAAATTATAACCAGTTAAATCTGGATATTCAATCTTATGTAATACCAGATTACGCACGATTTTAACGACTTGGTCAAATATTTCGTTCGGTATATCGCCAGCATTATCTCCATATTTATCTGATAAATTCATCCCATGTACAGTATTCATAATCATTGTTTTATTTTTTTCATCATAATAAATAATTTTTGGTACATTTACTGTAGTTAATTGGTACGCATATTGTTGCATAAAATGTTCTCTTTCGTTTACATCTTGTTTTACGTAATATGTATTAGGGAGTTGCATAAAGAATTCCATTATACTGTGATATATACACATATAATAGGGGGTATTTGAATCAATTTTTTATAATTATAAAATTGATTTATTTTTACAATACTGGAATGTAATAACTGATATAAAATATCATGACTATTGCGGAAACTATAATAATACTATTAGTTATTTCAAGTGTTGCTTACGATATTATTCGTAAGGCAAGAAAATCATAATTAATAAATAAAATTGGAAACCAATACATTATGAATATATTTAAGAAAAATATAATCATATAATATATGGTTTTTTTTCATTATAGGAAAGATGAAATAAATATTTATGAATCCATTAATGAATCTATTGATGATATATTAAGTGAAACATTTTTTAATTCAACATATACAGAAGATACATCTTCTTCTGAACGTGGGTCATATAACAATGTAACAAAATATAGTGTTACAAGTAATGATAAAACCATTACAAAAGACATTGTTGTTAGACAATCAGTGGATTCATTAATACCATCATCATATATTGAAGAAGACTTAATACATAAATTTATAGAGCAAGATAATGAAGATAATGATGCTACTGATACCAATAAACGTAAATTTAGTAGTGAAATTATAGATTTTGAATATATACGAAGATATATTGAAGACTTAATACTAACAAACCCGGATACTTATTCACTTATTGATAAAGATTATTATAATTGGAAAAATGCATCTGATAATGGAATTTCACCAAAATTATTTTTTTATGGATTTTTAATCAAAAAACATTATTCTTCCTCTCATGATTCTTCTTCATATTCAATACATACTGTTATTATAAGTGAAGCATATGATATGAGTTTATTTGATTTTTATAAAAACAATCAAAAATTGGGTGAACCACAACGTATTGGTTATCAAAATAGAATACAAAACACAAAACTACAAGAAACAGATATCAACATTGCAAATCAATTAATAGATTTACTTACAAGATTACACACCGAGAGTAAGTTAATATGTTTTGATATAAAACCGGCAAACTTTGTTATTAAAATTAATAAAACGGGGGTTGATGTAAAAATGATAGATTTAGATACGGATTGGTGTCATGATTATTCTCCATTATTAATACAAAACGGCGCACAAAGAGAACTAATAAAAGACCTAAGTATTATGATATTAGCAAATCATTTTTATTATTATTTGAAGTGGAATATTTTTCAAAAGTATATAAAAGAAAATAAAACAAAGTTTGAAGAGAAACGTGCCGCATTATATACATTATTCTGTGAAGTAAACAGTATAGCACCAGAATTATCAAAAGAATATCAATTTATTAATCGGCATTATTTATACAATGGTATCTTGGAACGAACCGATAGTTCTGGATTACTGATACGACCACCTGCCGATTGTGAAACATTATTTGATGACATGTTTACTGATATGCACAAACTAAAACCACCAGAACCAAGGATATCGCCGCGTACGGTTCCAGGCTTCCCAATAGCTGGAGGAAAATCCAAAAAGAAAAAAAGAATTTCAAAAAAGAATAAGAAGAAAAGGAGAAAAACGAAACGAAAAAATAGATAATATATTTTTTATATTACACATTTGGGTTCTTCAACATATATAAGCTTATTTATCCAATTGAATAACATAAAAACTATACCAGCATAAAAAACTATGTTTATAAATTCTGTATTATAATCATTTGGTTCACCTGATATAAGTTTACCATTCAAATAAAACATTTCCGGTTCAATATCTTGTTTTTCCTGTTTTTCGTGTATATCATAACCTGGCCTATTCCATGTTGTCTCCCCGTCATCTCTATAAATGAATGGTGCTTGGTCATGTTTCAAATTTTTATTTATTTTGCATATTTCTTCATCTTCTTCTTCAACCGTTTTAACATGTGTTTTTATTTCAGTATTCAAACATTTCTTATCAAACATTACATCATCTATTTTATTATATGCAATTTCTTCTTCGGTATATTCTAGGCCTCCGTTATTATCTTCCCCGTCGGGTTTTTTATTATTCATCCCATTCACTGTAACCATTGCAGTATTCCATTCTCCAGTTATTGGATCTTTTTCTTCAATCGAAGGGTATTCTTTTATTTTATTTACGGTTTCTTCATTTATATATATCATTACACTTTTACTTTCTAATTCAAAATCACTCATATCGTTAACTCAATAAATACTATATAGTTGTTTGTTTAAATTAAATTAATTTATTATTTATGTCATAACACATGCATACACAAATATTACCAGCGATTATTTGAAGTAAACTATGGCATATAGCAATACGATAGTAATTATTTTTTGGAATTTTATATTCAATTGGATATAATAATGACCCAATTCCAATCATATAATAATATTTATTAGAGAGAGAATAGTAATAAATTAAATATAAATGATAACACATACCAAGTAACACACAATTTATATCTATATACCGTCGTATACTATTTTTGATAGGTTTTCTCCAATAATTAATAGATGTTAAAAAAATAATACCTGTTACAATAGAAATATCATATACATGATAATGTATTGCAAATGAAAATGGGATTAATTGATAAAAACTGGTTATATATATAATATTACTTCCATCCTGGTGTAAAACCACTGTATTATTCATATGTTATATTATGGTATAACATATAAGTTGTTTTGTTATATTTAATTAACGGTAAACGTCAATAAATATCTATGCACTAATGCGCTTGGTAGGAATTTGAACATCAACCAAATAGATAGAATTTTCAGTCATAATAATATATTCCTTACCCACTTTATATATTTTTGAAATGGGACTTGTGTATTCTTCCTCATTTTTTACAAGGAGTTTTTCTTGAGTTTCTTTTACGCCAATTAAAACAGTTTGCTCAAGTGAATCTGTCCAATAATCCATCATTACTGGTTTATCTTCAACGATGGCTAATTTCATGGCGTGTTGTAGAGTGACTGCTTCAGGTAATCTGTACCCGTCTGGGTTAGCATTATTGTTGGATGCATCTGTGAATGTTGACATATTTAAATGATTATATTAATATTATAAAGTAATACTTTAAATACTTATTTGTAAAAAGATATTTTTGTATAGTATTTATGTATATTAGAATGAATTACACCGACTCATCTATATTGGATATTACCAACTCGTATATATCCACGATAACTCAATTTATAGACCCTTTCTTAAAAATATTGTTTGAACCAAGTGCAATGCCATCAACAGAACAATATGATTGCATGTTATATATAGGAATTAATCTAATATATCGTGTATATAAATATAGTTTACTTAAATTTAATAATATAGAAACGGCAGAATATTATTCACAAACGGCTTATGTGTTTTTCATTGAGTATACAAAACAAATCTATAACCATGAACTTACATTCAATATAAATCCTAATGATGCCATTCTGTTTATTTATAGAAAAACGATTTTTGACTTTGATAATATAGATTCAAAACAAGGGAACGATAAAGTGGTAAATATGTTCTCATTAAAAGAATCAAATGAAGTTATGCCAAATATAACAAATTGTATATCTCACTTACAACAGTTACATGTTTTTATCAATCAACTTGTACAATGGAAACATAACGAAATTACAACATTAAATCGTACTCATTTATGTAAACATTATCTACAAAAACTGTTAAGAAATACTGATTTCATAGAAATGACAACGTACCATTTAGAATATATTTGTAACGATAGAAAATTATCATTTTCAAAATATTGTATATTCTTAGACGAAACTGTTAATTTATTAGATTCTAAAACATGTAATCATAAATTAAACAAAAATGATTTAATGTTAATGAAATATTATTCAGGTTCTTCCTATATTCAAGAAAAAATAGATAATAATCAATTAAAAGAACTTGTATTATGGTTATATGCACCTACAATTGAAAATATAAAATAATATATAATCAATCAAATAATAACTTGTCAATAGTTGTTTTAACACAGAACATATGATGTAAGATAATACCTGATAGAAATAAGAAAAATAATATGATAAAATAATTATATTTTGGCATTGCTAAAGAGATTATGAAAGCTGCCAAAAAAGTAAATATAACATCCATAATTGCAATATTAAAAACTCTGTATGAATGTATTCCGGTATTCACTTCACCAAAAAAATCTTTATACTTACAATACATTTAAATTATTATGATATTATTTTTACAGATGTTAAGAGATATTATTATCATAATATTCTTGTGTCATAATTACTTTTTTCTTTCTTAATTTCATTTTTTTTTCTTTTGATTGAATATTATCATTCTGTACAAATATCAAAGGATATTCTTCATCTAACATTTTTTTAATAAAATCATATACAAAATATAATTTTTCTTCTGTACAATTACCGACAATTAAACAACTACCTGTCCTGAAAATCATAAATGATACTTCCGTGTATTTTTGTGCATCTCCAAGTTCATTCATTTTCATTGTTCTATCTTCTTTTACTAATTGTCCCAGTTGACTTATATGGTCAAACCCAATTTCATTATTGAAATAGAATTTACACTTTACTCCAGGATAACTGCAAGGGTCATATGCAGTTTCTATACAATATTTATCACTCCTTAATATAGAATACAGTTTATCACGGTTGATATAGTATCCACAATTAAAATTTGAATTAATTAATACATTACTATCTACATTGGATTTTACATATTCTATCGGGGTATCTATATACGGAGACAAATAATCTATCAGTTGTTTTTTTACCATATCTAAAATAGTCAGGTTTAAAATGCCTGGGATTTCTAATTTACCTGTATTAAATACTTTAATATGTATTTCACGAAATGTATTTTCAAATTTAAACCGTAAAATAATAGCAAAACAATTATAAAATGCATTTTTTATTTTTCCACGACAATTCATAATATCCTTTTTAGACATGCCTACTGTAATTTTGCGTTCGTCTTTATACTTAATTCGTCTGGCGGTTGGATTATTTAATTGTTTTACTATATTTTCTGTATAATAAGGAATATTGGAAATCCGTTCAGTATAAACTTGAAATTCTTCTTCACTATTACATACTATTTTCATTTGTTTTTTTACTATTCCATTTTGTGGTGTACCGTAATCAATAATTGGTAATTTCCAAAATATATTTGCAATATCAATGGGTTGGTTCAAAAATAAAACCTTTGTTGTAGTTGAAATATATAATTCTTCACATTCTGGGGCTTTTAATTCTGGAGTAATAGGAGATTCATCTATATTTTTATGGGTTGTATTATTGATTACATCACTTTCCCCCGTCATTATGAACGAATTCCATTCATCATCTATTGACATATTTACCTTCTTTATATTGTACCTGTAGACTTCTTTATATTGTATTGTATAAACAATAAATATCAATTTTCTATTTATTGTATGTTATAAAAAATTGATATGATAACTATAAGATATATAAGATATATATAAACTATAGTTATGGGACGTTTTTACGACGGAGATATTGAAGGTAAATTTTGGTTTGGAATTCAAGATAGTTATGATATTGAAAAATTAGTGTCTATTACGCCATGCATGTATTATTCTTGGAAAGAATGTAATTGTAGTGCGGAAATAGATTGTCAAGAATATTGCAATGACTGTTATGAAAGTAAAGAAGACCATATTACAGATGTAATTGAGAATGATGAATATGATGATGAAACATTATATTATGAAGAACAATGTTGTGGTTATAGCTTAGATAAAGATACTCATTATCTTGAATTACATGATAATATGAATAAATTAAGAACGGAAATTAGTGAAGAAATTATTAATGAATTTGATAAGTTAACCCGTAATGATGATATTTTAAATGCATTTACTGGCGTTTTTGATAATACCCATAAATCTATAAATAATATTGAAAATAAAGAGGAAAGACAAAAAATTGCTGAATTAGTTGCAAGATATACATTAGGCTATCAAATTGAATATTGTTTATTAAAACAAGGAGATTGTAATATTCATTGTGATTTATAATAAAAACAAAGTATAATAATATAATATATATCATTTTTTATTATTATGTTTTCATGGTTATCTAATAAATTAGGTTTATCCAAAAAACCGTCCCCACCACCAAAACCAGCAGAACCTAAGTTGGTTACTATATTTGATTCAGTTAGTTATTTATCACCAAATGGCGAAAAAACATCTCCTATAGATTTGGAACCCAACCCGAAAAAACGAAAACCAAATCCAAAGTCTTGGAATAAAAAAACAAGAATGGATAATCAAAAATCAATTGTACGAGCATCAGCTCGTTTACGTAATGATGTTGCTACTAATCTTGGATTACATACACCCAAACCATTAACCCCTATTGTATCAATAAAAAAGGGGTCTAATTCAACTGGAATAAAGTCTATTTTGAAAAAACAACAACGTCAATCTGCTGGTAGCAATAAAACAAAAAAAATACAAAAATGCTAATAGCCATTATCTATATATGTTTCATATAATTGATTATATTATCACAGTCCGTACCATCCATGTGCATAATCACTTCTATATCACGTAAATATTTGGGGGTTATCTTTTCAGGATGATTACGAATAATATAGTCGTAATATTGTTTTATAATGGTTTTTTTGTCTACATTATATGTTATGCTAATATCATGTATATATTTTTGAATATCATCACTACTTGTATCTTCTATTATTTCTTTTAATTTTATCCATATGCCGGTTGTTATAATATTTGATTCAATGCCATTTCCATTTTGATGCAATTGAATAAAATTAATCATACTACGTATATCTGAGTTGTGCATTTTTTGTATTTGTTCTATCGTTTCCATTGTAATCTCTAACTCTTCATTATTTACAATTTCTTGGATAAACTGATGAATTGAATTAGTCGGTAATTGGTTAAACCGTATACATATAAACTCATTTTTTAATGATTCGTCTACTTTGCTTATATAATTACATATTAAACAATATCTTACGTTAAACGTAGATGTTTGTAATAAATATTTCAACGCATGTTGAGCATTTTTTGTCATATAATCAACTTCATCTAATATTACAAACTTTATACCATTACTGAAAAAACTATTCGTTTTCACAAATTGGAATATTTGATTTCTTATTATATCTATACCGCGTTCATCTGATGCGTTCAAATGGATTACAGAACCTTTACTATCTGGATTATATGTTACATTATATTCATTAATTAAGTTAATTATTGTAGTCGTTTTTCCCGTACCTGGTGGACCATAAAACATCAAGTTCGGAAAATAACCACTAGATAATATATTATTAAATATTTCGCGATTTGTTTCATCAAGTACTATATCATCAAATTTTGTTGGACGGTATTTTTCCACCCAAGGAATATTTTCATATCTATTATTCATATGATTAATACACGTATATAATTTTTATATTATTCAAATACTATTTATAATAAAATTGATTTACGTATATTTATAAATTTATTTTTATAACATCTTACTATAATGGCTGAATCTGGTGGACGTTTAGAACTTATTTTGGGTCCTATGTTTTCAGGAAAAACTACTCGGTTAGTCGAGTTGTATCATGAATTTCAAAACAAACATGTTAAGGTAATTGCTATTAATTTTGCTGATGACACCAGATATCACGATACTATGTTATCTACACACGATAGACAGCTTATTCCATGTATCCAATGTCATAATCTTAATGAAATTATTGATAATGAAAATATAAAAAACAGTTCAGTTATTTTAATCAACGAAGGGCAATTTTTCCAAGACATATTTGAAGTTGTTATTCGTTTTGTTGAACTACAAAAAAAACATGTTGTTATTTGTGGACTTGACGGAGACTTTAAACGAATTAATTTTGGTAAATTATGTGATTTAATTCCATTAAGTGATTCCATTATTAAATTACATGCCAAGTGTAATTGTGGTAAAGATGCTATATTTTCACATAGAGTTACAAACGAACTTGCACAAGTTGTCATTGGTTCATCTAATTATATTCCATTATGTCGCACCTGTTATTTGAATATTAATAATTTATCAAAATCTATGTGTGAAGGTTGTAATAATCTCGTATTATTCAATAATACAGAACCTTTTGTTGAAGATAAAGTTATTTGTAATGATTGCATTGATAGTAATTTAGACGATGAAATATTATATAACTGCTGCAATATATGTGACAAATATTATTTTGCAGCTGATGATACAAACGATTATGAAGAATATTACGATGGAGATGTATGTAATTCTTGTTTACATAAAATTATTACTGAAACAGATATTACATCTAATAATACTGAAAATCATTATAACCATGACGAACAATTTATTTTGAATTAATATATAAATATCATAAAATATTTTAACAAATGATATAAACATTTTTTTTTGATAATATCAATATTAGAATGATTTCTGCTATTGATACACCTATAAATACTACAACCCATGATAATGATATTACCGCTGATGTCAAAAAAAAGAGAGGTAGAAAAAAAAAGGAAGATACTACACCTGTAGTAGAAGAAAACAAAATCCCTAAAAAACGCGGACGTAAACCAAAAGGAGGGAAACTTATTAATGCACCTATTAATACCAATAACGATGGTATGTCTATTTCAAACATTATTCTACATTTAAAATGTTCACTTGATGACTTAATCCCTTCTCATAATATAGATAATAATATAATAGTTGATCCAGCTGAATATATAGCAAATCCTCCACCCAATGTTGTAGCATACAGTAATAATGAACAACCGTTTTCTCAATTTGGTTCAGTAGATAATATTGATTTGCAAACAGAGGATTGTAATGATTTTAATAATACAAAAATATTAGAACATACTTGTTCTAAATGCAAATCAACAATTTATGATACAGATTTTGAAAAAACATCTACACCAACGGTTGATGATAGTAATATGAAAGATATTAATATGAAATTAAAACAAATCAAACTACAATTATATCAAAACAGTAACCCCGATAAAAAGTCGGCATGCTTTTGGTGTACGTATGATTATGATAACCAACCTTGTTATATACCTAAACATGAGTATAATGGTGAACTTTCTGGTTATGGCTCTTTCTGCCGACCAGAGTGTGCAGTTGCTTATTTATTAAAAGAAAATATTGATGACTCTATTAAATTTGAACGTTATCATTTCTTGAATAAGGTTTATTGTCAAATTTATAATTTTAAGAAAAATATTAAACCTGCACCTGACCCACATTATTTACTTGATAAATTTTATGGAAATCTCAATATTCAAGAATATCGTAAATTAATGAAATCTGAACATATGCTTTTAGTTATTGAAAAACCTATGACCAGAATATTACCTGAACTTCATGATAATACAGATGATATGGAAAATACGGGCATTCATGGTTCTAAGGGCACATTATCTAAACAATCTGGTGTTTATAAAGTCAAGCGAGAGAGTGAAAAACAAAAGGGTCCTACGAAAAATGAAATTATGAAAGAAAATTTTGGATTCTAAAATGTTTATGTGTGCAGAAAATACATAAACATTTTATAACTAATTATATATATTAATTATGTCAACTACTGTTTCTTGTTATTTAATGGGGGGTCTTGGTAATCAATTATTCCAAATATTTTCTACATTGTCATACGGCATTGATAATGATTATATTGTTGTATTTCCATATACAGAAACATTAACTACTGGAACTGTACGACCTACTTATTGGAATTCATTTTTACATAATCTTGTAAAATTTACTACTAACAGTGCAAGAATTAAATATACAAACGCACACTTACAAAAGTTTCCTATGTATAAAGAAAACAGTTTTATATATAATCGTATACCTCAATTTAATAACCATGCAGAAGTTATGTTATATGGTTATTTTCAAAGTTATAGATATTTTAAAGATAACGAAACAAATATTTTTTCATTAATTCAGCTTGACTCTCAACAAGATGATATTAAACATGAATATCGTAATTTATTTGATACTACAAATACTTGTGTAAGTATGCATTTTAGAATTGGTGATTATAAAAATATTCAGCATATGCATCCTTTATTACCTTACGAATATTATGAAAAGTCTATTCAAAAATTATTAGATTATAAAAATATTAATAGTTTCCGTGTATTATATTTTTGTCAAGACACTGATAATAGTATTGTTGAACCATTTATTGAACGTCTTAAAAATAAATTTAATTCTATTGAATTTATTAAAGTTAATGACAGTATAGTAGATTGGAAACAAATGCTAATAATGAGCTGTTGCAAATACAATATTATTGCTAATAGTACATTTAGTTGGTGGGGAGCCTATTTTAATCAAAATAATGATAAAATTGTATGTTATCCATTTCAATGGTTTGGACCTGCATTAAAACATAGTGTTAGTCATTTATTCCCATTAACTTGGCATCAAATATCATATAATAATTCATTTATAAAAAATTGATTTTCTATACATACGTTATTTGTAGTATAATACTGCCGATATCTATAAGATGCCTGACTACGAAGAAACATATAATGCTGTTATGTCATTACCTTGCGTTCAACGCCTGATTAAGAAAAATAAGAAATTACGTAAAGAAAATAAATCTCTTCGTAACTTAATTCAATCGTTACCTGAGTTTCGTAATCAATCCAATTGTTCTTGCACTTCTAATGCTTGTTATATCGAAGACCCCGTTCCTATTAAAATTGAAAAAACATCTAATGATACTGTTAAATCGGTAAACATACCTCTTGAAAATATTGACAGTGATATTGAGATTGTAGTACCAACTGGTGATTTCAAAGAAAATATTGTTTATGATATTATTGAGGAATCTTCGGAAACTACTGCAGAAGAAGAAGATAAAAATGCATTTGAATGTGATGACTGTAACTGTAAGGGTACAAATTGTTATGAGCAACTTGGATTAACTAAAGAAGAAAGTGTTATTTATATGGATTTAGGTGAGCCAGACCGATGCGAAGATTGCTTTGACAACTGGAAGAATACCAGCGATGCCACTGATTATTTGAAACAAACCGAGGAAGAGGAAGAGGAAGAGGAAGAGGAAGAGGAAGAGGTTTGTTGCGAGGAGTGCCTCGTTGAGTTTCGTACCGAAGCAAAGGCAATAGCAGAAATGGCGAAGAAGGAAGAGGAAGAGGAAGAGGAAGAGGAAGAGGCAGTTGAAGAATCTGCAGAGGAAGAGGAGGAGGAGGAGGAGGAGGAGGAGGAAGAGGAAGAGGAGGAGGAGGAGGAAGAGGAAGAGGAGGAGGAGGAGGAGGAGGAGGAAGAGGAAGAGGAGGAGGAGGCAGAGGAAGAGGAGGAAGAGGAAGAGGAGGAAGAGGAAGAGGAGGAAGAGGAGGAAGAGGAAGAGGAGGAAGAGGAGGAAGAGGAAGAGGAGGAAGAAGAAGAAGAAGAAGAGGAAGAGGAAGAAGAATCTGCTGAAGAAGAAGCTGAAGAAGAGGAAGTAGAGGAGGAAGAAGAGGAAGAGGAAGAGCTTGAGGTATTTGAAATTACCATTAACGGAACCGAATATTATACAACAAATGAAAATGATGGTGTTATTTATGCAGTAGATGCAGATAGTGATGTGGGAGATGAAATTGGTAAATTTGTAAATAAAAAGCCAGTGTTTTATTAAAAAATAAAAATTCAATATATTTGTATAAGTAATAAAAATATATCATTATTTACGACGTCTTCTCGTATTTTTTTTAGAACGACTCTTATGTTTTTTTGTACCACCAGAAATTCTACGTTTCTTGCTTGCCTCATGAGTTTGTACACGACCAATAATTAATAACAATAGATTATTTATATCTGTATCTCTATTAATCTTAATTTTTTCTTGACCAGAAGTATCATACATTTCAACCGAATAACGTTTTTTCTTAGCTTCATTCATTTCATTTTGTGAAATTATTTCATTTTTCAATGATATTAATTTATTGGTTACATCATTATTTTGTACATGTATGTCTTTACTCCATAGAATAATTGCCTCAATTAATTTATTACTCAATGTACTCAACTTTTGCATAGACTCCAGTAAACGACCTTTATCTATAGAAGTAATATTACTATCCATATATTTTTTTTTTAAATTTTTTATTATATCCTCTACTTCATCTGGTTTATCCTTTTCAACTTTTAAAATATGTGTCATGAAATGATTTGTAACTTCTGTACTAATAGATTTTTCATTAGTAGACATGCTTGGTCGTTCTAATTGTTTATATCCTATATTTTTTGATGGATTACTTGGTATTTCTTCCATTTTTTGTGTATATTCTGTTCCAGATTCTTCCATATTACTCAATGAAAATATTTGACGTTCTTTATCAACAGCCCAATCATTTTTGTCAGTTACATTACGCTTATTAATCAAATATTCTAATTTATTACCCAAACTATCTCCCATATATGGACAATAAATACTGGATTTATTCTCATCGTTAATTTCACCATCAATTAAATCTATCATAAAATAAACTTCTCTTGTTGGTTTATTGGATTCACCCATATTTATATAACTAATACCAGTATTAATAAACGCATTTATCTTAGAATATTTATCTATTTCTACTTCCTCACCCTGTTTTTTTACTTCTTCCTTTTCTTCTTTTTTTACTTCTTCCTTTTCTTCTTTTTTTACTTCTTCCTTTTCTTCTTTTTTTACTTCTGCTTCCTCTTCTTCTGCTTCCTCTTCTTTTTTACTATTAATATATGTGTCGTATATATTATCTAATAATTCATAAAACTCTTTAGGATTACCTTTATGACTTGATACTCCTCTATTAGTTACTGCATTAATTTGTTCTTGTAAATATGTATTTGAAGAATTACGTAAAGGTTCAACAAATCCAAGCATAGTAGTCTTAAATTTACGAAATGGTATTGGTTGTGTCTGTTCCTTAAATAATTTGTCGTTATCTAAATTACTTGTAAATATTTTTTTTGGATGGAATTCATCGTGTTCGTTCATATTATATGCTTTGTCATCTGCCCATTTTTTTAATTTACGATATTCAATAAAAATTTTCTGGTATACTGGATGATTTAATATATCATTTAACCATACTGTTTTTTTTACAGTATATATTTTTCCACCGATGGTTAAATAAGAAAAATAATGTGTTAGAAATGGATTAAACCAAAAT
>Ga0228634_1000847_pt1 | contig 19932 bp, 22 predicted proteins | sample 42DmetaG_FD_190063 | JGI IMG/M metagenome (GOLD analysis project Ga0228634, IMG submission 190063) | Seawater microbial communities from Monterey Bay, California, United States - 42D | ecosystem: Environmental > Aquatic > Marine > Coastal | place: USA: California | collected 2016-09-27 | reverse complement strand
TCGGCACACAGCGCGATGTCCGAACCGCCCGCGACGGCAAAGCCGTGCACCTTGCAGATCACCGGCTTCATCGCCCGGAAGAGCGACATGAAGGCCTGCGTATTGGCCCACATGAACTGGAAATCCTGCATCGGGTCCCAGGGCATGTCCTGCACCACCTTGTTGGGACCATTGCCCTCGGCGTAGTGGGCCAGGTCGTAGCCTGCGCAAAAGGCCTTTCCGGCGCCGGACAGAACCATCACATGTATGTCTCGGTCGTGGTCGGCCTCTGCCACCGCCGCCGCCAGTTCGCGCGGCAGATCATCGTCGATGGCATTCATCACCTCGGGCCGGTTCAGGGTGATCCGCCCGATCCGACCATCTTTCTCGTACAGAACCTTTACCATACCTACCCCCAATCGCTGACGGCCTTGACCTCCAGAAACTCCTCAAGACCCCAGACACCGCCTTCTCGGCCATTGCCCGACTGCTTCATGCCGCCGAAAGGCGAGCCCGCACCGCCGAATTTGCCGTTCATCTCGACCATACCAGACCGCAGCTGACGCGCCACTCGGCGGGCGCGGGACTTGTCAGGGGTCTGGATATAATTCGTGAGGCCAAAGGGCGTATCGTTGGCCAATGCGATCGCTTCCTGTTCAGAATCGAAGGGCGTGATACACAGCACCGGTCCAAAGATTTCTTCCTTCCAGATCGTCATTTCCGGCGTGACATCAACAAAGATCGTAGGGCGCACGAAGTGACCCCGGTTCAGCCCGTCGGGGCGGCCAAGTCCACCCGCGATCAGTGTGGCGTGTTCCTCTATGCCGCGCTTGATCAAATACTGGATCTTGTTGAACTGCACCTCTGAGACGACCGGGCCGATCTGGCGGCCTTCGATGTCCGCTGGTCCGACCTCCGTTTTCTCTGCTACGGCTCGGGCGGTTTCAACGGCCTGGTCGTAGATCGCGCGCTCCACGAGCATCCGGGTCGGCGCGTTGCAGGACTGGCCCGAATTGTTGAAGCAGTGCCGCACACCGCGTGTGACGGCCTTTTCATCCGCATCGGCGAAGATGATGTTGGCCCCCTTGCCCCCCAGTTCGAGGCTGACGCGTTTCACGATGTCTGAAGCGGCCTTGCTGATTGCCACGCCTGCGCGCGTCGAGCCGGTAAAGCTGACCATATCCACATCCAGGTGCGCGGTCAGATGTGCGCCAACACCAGCCCCATCGCCGTTCACAAGGTTGAAAACACCGGGCGGGAAGCCCGCCGCATCGACCATCTCGGCCAGCAGAATGGCGCTGAGCGGGGACAGTTCCGAGGGTTTCAGCACCACCGTGCACCCCGCGGCCAGCGCCGGGGCGACCTTCAGCATCACCTGGTTCATCGGCCAGTTCCATGGGGTGATCAACGCGCAGACACCAACCGGTTCGTATAGGATCATGTCGCCGGGCGCGTGATCCCCCAAGGGACGTTCAAAAGCAAAATCCTTGGCCGCCCGAATGGTGTTCTTGAGATGCCCCGCCCCGGCACCGACCTGCGCCGTCTTTGCCAATGCGATAGGTGCACCCATCTCAGAGCTGATGGCCTGCGCCATGTCTTCGGCTTGGCCCTTGTAGACCTCCATCAACCGCTCCAGTGCGGCGATCCGATCCAAAGGGTCTGTTGCCGCCCAAGCCGGGAAGGCGGCCTTGGCCGCGGCGACGGCCGCGTCAGCATCTGCAACGCCACCCAAAGTGATCGTTGCGATCTTTTCTTCTGTGGACGGGTTCTCAACTGCCATTTCGTGCCCGTCGATCGAGGTGACCCATTGGCCATTGATATAATGTCTGGTTGTGTCCTGCATGGCGGTTCCTGTCAGTCAGAGTTGAGTGAACTCCCCGGCGACGAAACGGTCGCGGAGAACGAATTTCTGGATTTTGCCAGAGCCGGTCAGAGGAAAGCTCTCGACCTGCACCCAGACATTCGGGGTTTTCTGCGGGGACATGTTTGCGCGGCAATGGGCATGCAGCGCGGACCTGTCCAGTGGCCCTGTGCCACGGATGAACGCGCCGATGACCTCACCCCATTTCGAGTCCGGCAGGCCGACAACGGCGACCTCGGCCACGCTGGCGTGTTCCAACAAGCAGTTCTCGATCTCGGCCGGGAAATGGTTCTCGCCACCACGGATGATCATCTCTTTGACGCGGCCGGTGACGGTGACATAGCCGCGCGCATCCATCCGGCCCAGATCGCCGGTATGCAGCCAACCCATTGCGTCTACGGTCTCGGACGTGGCCTTGGGATTGTCGTTGTACTCCAGCATGACACAGGGGCCGCGGGCACAGATTTCCCCGACCTCTCCTACGGCGACAACGCCATTGTCATCGACACTGCGGATTGAAACCTCGGTCTGAGCCACCGGCTGGCCAGCCGTATTGCAGATGTCGTCGATGCTGTCGTCCAGATGGTGTTGCGTGATCACCGGACAATGCTCGGTCTGGCCATAGAGCGTCGAAAATCCGGCGCCCATCAGGGTCTGCACCCGGCGCACCAATTCGGGTGCCACCATCGAGCCGCCGCAGCTGACGAGCTTCAGGGCCGAAAGGTCTCGCGAACGCGTTTCCTGCGCGTCGAGCAAGGCCACCACCATGGTCGGCACGCCAAGGATGATGTCCGCGCTGGTCGCTTCCATCTGGTCCAGAACCACATCCGGGTCAAAAAGGCTGACCAGCACCATGCGGCACCCCGCCTGAAGGCATCCAAGCGTGACCATCCCGCAGCCCGAGGTGTGAAACATCGGCATGATGTTGACCCAGGTCGTCGCCTTGATTGCGCCGCAACGGGACGCGTAGAAGCTCGCATTGTTGACCAATCCGCGATGGCTGAGAACAGCGCCCTTGGGAAAACCTGTTGTGCCGGACGTATATTGGATCATCGCAGCGTCGCCCGGGGCAACTTCGGGCAAAGCAAGCGGGCGGGTGCCCTGTGCAAAGAGCGCATCACTTTCCATATCTGTGACTTCGCGGATGGCAGCGATGTCGGTCACGACCTCAGCTCCAATCCGGCCCATCGGGTTGCCACGGAACTTCTCGACAAGGAACAGGGCAACCGCGCGTGACTGCTCCAGCACATAGGCCAGCTCGCGTGCCTGAAAGGCCGGGTTCGCCGTCACCAGAACCAGTCCGGATAGCGCACAAGCATATTCCATCAGCACCCATTCGGGACTGTTGGGCGACCATATGACCACCCGTTCGCCGGGCGCAAACCGGGTGGAGAGCGCTATCGCCAGCCGCTCGGCATCTTTCAGAAGTTCGGCGTAGGTCCAGCGGCGTCCTTCTGTACCGTCCTGCCTGACTTCGACCAAGGCCTCCGCCTCCGGTCGCGCCGCAGCCACCTCGCGCAGCAATGCGCCGATGGTGATCTCGCGTGTCTCAATGTCGGACTGGGCCGGCACATGGGAGGTGGTGACGGCCAGTTCATACATCGCGGAAATCGCCCCCACGGCCCTTGCCGCCGGCAAACCGGGCGGCGCCTTCGACACCTTTGGTGACCTCACCCTTGCTGCCTCTCCATTCCTGCCGAAGTGCGTCGCACATCGAAAGCCCGTGCTGGGCCCGCACGGACCGTCGATCCGCACGCATGCAGCTTTGGGGAAAGCGGGCGATTTCATGGGCTAGGGCTTCGGCCTTGGCGCGCGCGTCGCCTTCGGGCACGACGTATTCGCACAGTCCAATCCGCAGAGCCTCGTCTGCATTCACACGGCGGCCGGTCAGGATCAGGTCCATCGCGCGCCCTTCGCCCACCAGGCGCGGCAAGCGCACCGTGCCCCCGTCGATCAGTGGAATGCCCCAACGGCGGCAGTAGACCCCCATGAAGGCGGTTTCTTCCATCAACCGGATATCGCACCAAAGCGCCAGTTCCATGCCGCCAGCCACGGCAGGCCCGGCCACCGCAGCTATAACCGGTTTGGACAAATCCAACCGGCTGGGTCCCATGGCCGCCATTGGTGGTTCTCCCTCATCTGGAAAGTCGAACGGGTCGAGCGCCTCGGCCCCGGCAAGCGAAGCCGCATGTTTCAAATCCCAACCAGCACAAAAAGCACCGCCTTCGCCCCAAAACACGGCAACGTGGGCGGTATCGTCCGCGTCAAACACGCGGAACGCCTCGTAGAGTGCGGCCGCACTTTCGGGGTCCATGGCATTGCGGGCCTCTGGGCGGGAATGGATGACTGTCCAGACGGGGCCGTCCTTTTCAATTCGCACGGTCATTGCAGAACTTCTCCGTAATTGCCTGCAAGGAACTTCTCACGAATGGCGAATTTCTGCACCTTGCCGGAGCCTGTCAGAGGGAAGTCCGGCACGCGCACCCAGATTGATGGCGTTTTCTGTGCGGACAGATGCGCCCGGCAATGGTTGCGCAAATCGGCCACGTCGAGCGGCCCATCGGACAGTATGAATGCCGCGATCACCTCTCCCCATTTCTCGTCCGGCAGGCCAACCACGGCGACTTGTGCCACATGCCTGTGGGTCACCAACACCGCTTCGATCTCGGCCGGGAAATGGTTTTCACCGCCGCGAATGATCATGTCCTTCACACGGCCAGTTACCCGCACGAACCCCTGAGCGTCCATTCTGCCCAGATCGCCGGTATGCAGCCAGCCTTCGCCATCGATGGCGGCGGCGGTAGCCTCCGAGTTGTCGTTATAGCCGATCATCACCGCGTAGGATCGCGCGCAAATCTCGCCCACTTCACCTATTGGGAGCACACGATTATCTTCAGGTGAACGGATCGAGACCTCGGTCTGTGGCAGCGGTTGGCCAGCCGTCTCCACGATCTGCTCAAGCGTTGCCTCGACAGGGTTCAGACAGATCATGGGACTGTGCTCTGTTTGCCCAAACGCACTGAGTAGATGGCATCCAAGTCGATCCTTTACCCGCCGCACCAGATCGGGTGGCACTGGCGCTCCGCCCGTGGTGATGACCTCAAGCGAGGACATGTCGCGCGGGGTCCGGTCCAGCGATTCCAGCAGGTTGAACAGCATGGTGGGAACGGCAAAACAGGTTGTGACGCCCTGTTCCTCGATCAATCGCGCAAAGACATCCGCGTCGAACCGCTTGATCAACAGCATCTTGGCTGCGGCCTGAAGACATCCCAAGGCCCCCGTCGCACAGCCCGCCGTGTGAAACAGCGGCATGAAATTGGCCCAGACCGAGTGCGGCCCCACTTGCTTGCGGGCGCAGAAGAGCCGCGCGTTGTTCACCAGGTTTTTGTGGCTGAGAACCGCGCCTTTTGGAAAACCGGTTGTCCCCGAGGTGTACTGAATCTGCGCGGCGTCATCCGGCTGGACGTCGGGCAGGATGGCGGGCCGGCCTCCGATGGTGAAAAGTGCGTCCTCATCTTCCAGATTGACGACCTCGCGCAGATGCGTGTTGCCTTTCGTCGCCTCGAGCGCAATCTCAGCCATCGGATTGCCTCGGAACCCGTTCACCATGAACAGGCCGACCGCTCCGGATTGCTCCAGCACATACCTGAGCTCGGAGGCTTGAAAGGACGGATTGGCTGTAACCAGAACCAGCCCGCCCAGCCCGCAGGCATATTCCATGAAAATCCACTGGGGAATATTGGGTGCCCAGACGACGACCCTTTCACTTGGCTGGAACCGGGTGGCGAGGGCGCGGGCCAAGCGCTCGGCCTGCGCCAGTATCTCCGCATAGGTCCATGACTGGCCACTGTCACCGCTGTCTGCGACATCCACGATTCCCACGGCATCCGGGTGGCTGGTTGCCACCTCTCGCAGCAACCCGCCAACCGTGATGTCGCGAATGTCCGCATCATTCTGCGCCGGGAAGTGCGATGTGCTGAGCGTCACGTCATACATGGTCATTCCGCCGCGATTGGGCTTGTGGGGATGTCCACCAGCTTGCCGCGCGGAATGAGCCGGTCCGCGTCATACATCGGCAGGGTGCAGAGTTCGCCGGTCTGGGTGGACCCATCAGCGCAGAGCACATCGACCTGCGTGCCCGGACCCTGTGCGGGGTCGTCCATGCGCACGATGCAAACACCACAGCCCTGATACGGCGAATAGCCCGAGGAACAGACACGGCCGACATCTTTTCCATCAATGGTCATGACGCGTCCAAGCTGCGCCACGCTGCCGGTGACGCGCATGCCCCAAGTGCGGCAGGATTTATCGGCCACCTCCAGCGCCTTGCGGCCAACAAAGTCACGGTCGTCAAATTCGACGAAACCGCCAAGCCCCGCCTCGAACGGCGTTGTCTCCGCCCCAAAATCCGACCCGGCATTGAGCAACCCGGCCTCGATCCGCCGTGCGCGAAACACCGGCGTTCCGGTCAGCAGGATATTGAACGCCGCACCGACCTCCATGATCCGCTCGCCAATGTCCGCGATCTCGGTATCAGGCAGCAGGTAGACCTCCCAGCCCAGCTCGTTGGTGAATCCAGAGCGGCTGATCCAGCAGGTCTGGCCCGCGATGGAGACCTCGGCGCAATCGAAATAGCGGAAAGGATCGGGCATCGGTCCGTCCAGTACCGCGGCCAACAATTCCAGTGACCGTGGACCCTGAATCTGGCTGACCCAGACATTGGGATCGTGGATTTTCACATCCAGCCCCTCTGCGTGGGCCTTGTACCAGCTGAAGAGATCGCCATCGGCCTGCGCCATCCAGAACCTGTCTTGGGAGAGCCGCAGCAGCACGCCATCGGTGATCATGCCACCATCGTGGTAACAGGCGAATTGATAGGAGCAGCGGCCCGGTTTCACCTTGCTGACACTGCGGGTGAAAACCTTGTTCAGCAGCGTTTCCGCATCCGGCCCGCTGATCTCGATCGGCAACTCGCCGGTGTGGCGGAAAATGACATTGGTGCGCACGGCCCAATACATCTCGTCATCTGTGGCTGTGTCGAGCTTTTCTGGTGTCAGGCGTGAATTGTAGAGCGTGTATTCGGGATCAAAAGGCAGCTCCATGTAGCTGAGGGGATGGGGCGGCATCGTGCGGGTCAGCTCGCGCGGGCGCTCGCCTGTGTTTGGAAAAGCTTTGACTGCGAAACGCGCGTTTGAAAGGTCGGTTGTCATGATATTCACCGTTTAGAGTTGTTAGACGCCTGCGGGTGACCTTTTACAAAGAAGGATGGGTGCCACGCATTGAAATCAGGATATTCAACCGATTGGCCTGGTGCAAATCTAATGATTTGTACAAATCGTTTAAAAATATTAAACAGATACCATGCGTTTTCGTTCCTATGATTCCCTCAAGATCTTTGATGCTGTTGCCCGCAGTCTGTCGATGACCAAGGCGGCGGACGAGGTGAATCAGTCGAAAGGATCGATCAGTTATCAAATCAACAAACTGGAAACGGAGCTTGGATTTAGACTGTTCGAGCGCCGCCACGCAAAGCTGGAACTGACCGAAGAAGGGCGCAGGTTGTGGCATGTCTCCCAAACGGCCCTGAGCCAGATCGACCGTGAAATCGAAGACCTGCGCGGCACAGCCTCCGGTGCCGTGACCATTGGCGCGCTGACCTATTTCTCGTCACGCTGGCTGTCGCCAAGGCTCACCCGTTTCTTCGAGGCCAATCCCGGAATCAGCCTGCGAATCGAACCGCTCAACTCCGTGGAAATGTTGAGATCTGTCAAAGTCGACATGGCTATCCTCTGGGGAACTGGTGGCTGGGAGGGTCACAAAAGCGAACTTCTTTTGTCCCTGCCTGCCGTTCCAACCGCAAACCGCGCAGTCGCAGAGCAGGTTAGGCAGCTTGGACTGGCCGAGGCGGTCAGGCAGCTTCCGCTCTTGGGTGACAGCTCCGGCGATGCGGGTTGGCGGGCCTGGCATCAAGCCGCGGGGTTGCCTTACGCGCCCAGCCGGTCCAGCTTGACCATCCCAGATTCAAACAGCCGCGTTCAGGCGGTGGTGGATGGCCAGGGGATCGCCCTTTGGGATGATCTGGTCGCGGCTGAATTTGGCGACGGAACGCTTGTCAGATTGTCCGATGTCAGAGTTGAAAACGCGGGTTACTTTGTCGTTTTCACGGATCGGCAGATGTCTCAGGGCGCCAGTGCGTTCCTTGACTGGTTGCGGGCTGAAACTGCATCTTGAAGCCAATCCGAGAACACCGTCGCCGGTTCCGAGGCTGTGGCCCTATCTGGCCTGACGATGAAGTACCCATAGTCCGGCAACACGATCTCCGACAGCCGATGAAGCTTGCCTGCTGCCAACTCATCACCCACTAGATCATCCATCAAAGCGACGCCCTGGCCGTTGATCACGGCCTGAACCCGCACATTGGGATCCGGCACGATCAACACATCCCGTCGCGCTTGCGGCGGCAGGCCCGCACGTTCCAACCATTCAGACCAAGCGTTGCTGTCTTCGCGATCGCGCAGCAGTGTTAGCTCTGTGACCGCCTCTCTGATCCCCAGCCGCACTACCCGCCCCGCAACATCGGCGTTGCCAACTGGAAAGGACGGCATCGGCATAAACGGTGTCACGGTGCCATCCTTCCAATTTCCGTTGCCCCACCTGATCGCCAAATCCACGCCCAGCATCTCGGTTTCAGAAAACTCGATCATCGGCTGAATGCGAAGCTGCACATCAGGGTGGCTTTGCATGAAGGTCATCAGACGTGGCGACAGCCAGCGTGCGGCGAAATAGGTCGAAACGCCAACTGTCAGAGAGAGGGTCGAGACCCCCTTTAACACCTGAATTTCGGCTTCGATCTCATCGTATCGGCTCTGGCAGATCGCCAGCAGTTTCAGCCCTTCTCCGGTCAGAGTGACGCCGCGCGTGGTGCGCTGGAACAGGCTCATCCCCAGATCGGCCTCAAGCGTTTTGATCTGATAGCTGATCGCGCCCTTGGTCATATTGAGCGCCGCTGCCGCTGTCGAAAAGCTGGAATAGCGGGCGATTTCGGCAAACAGCCTGAGCAGATCATGGTGATGAAAGCGGGCATTCATAGGTTCAACGTATAAATTATTTATACGCAAAGAACAGAAAAATTCGATTTTTAAACTGATTTTTATGCTCTACATCGGCATTCAGACCCACAAACTGAAGAGATGGCGTTGGAACATTTGAACTCAATTACAGACACAACAGCACCTCAGGGTCGCCGCAGCAGCGCGCGCAGGGGCCGTCTGTCCCGTCATAACGCGCCCTCGGAGAACACGCCGTTCATGGGTCGCAAGATACCTGCATACGATTTGCTAGATGAAACGGCGTTGGCCCGTATCGAGGATCAGGCGGACTGGATTCTGGACAAGATCGGTGTCGAGTTTCGAGGGGACAAAACGGCGCTGGATCTCTTCGCCCAGGCGGGCGCGCGGGTTGACGGTGAACGCGTAAGGTTTGAGCCGGGTCAGGTTCGCGCGCTGTGCGGCACGGCCCCGGCCGAATTTCAGTTGCATGCCCGCGACCCGGCCAAGACGGTAACGCTTGGCGGCAACAACGTTGTGCTGATGCCGGGATATGGCTCTCCTTTTGTCAGCGATCTGGCAAATGGGCGTCGCTATGCGACGCTGGAGGATTTCCGCAATTTCGTCAAACTGGCTTACAGCGCACCTGCCATGCACCATTCCGGCGGCACAATTGTCGAGCCGACAGATATCCCGGTGAACAAACGTCACCTGGATATGATGCTGGCGCATCTGACGCTCTCGACCAAACCCTTCATGGGCTCTGTCACGGCACCCGAGCGCGCGCGGGACAGTATCGAAATGGCACGCCTTGTCTTTGGCAGCGACGTCATGGAACGCTTTGCTGTGATGCAGGCCAACATCAACGTCAACTCGCCGCTGATCTATGATGATACGATGTCGTCGGCCCTGCGCATCTACGCAGAGGCAGGCCAGTGTGTCTGCGTTTCACCTGCGATATTCGCAGGTGCCATGGGGCCACTCTCCCCGGCTGCGGTGGCGGCACAAACGCTGGCCGAAGCCATGGTCGGCATCGCCCTGGCACAGCTGGTGCGCCCCGGTTGCCCGGTGGTCTTCGGGTCATTCCACTCGACGATGAATCTGCGCACCGGCGCGCTGACTTTCGGCTCGCCTGAGGCGAACATGACGACGATGGCGGTTTCGCAACTGGGCCGAAGACTTGGCGTGCCGGTGCGCTCTGGTGGGGGACAGATCACCGCGTCCAACGCGCCGGACGGGCAAGCCATGCAGGACAGCACCGGTGCAATGTGGTCCACGCTGCTCTCTGGTGCGCATCAGGTCTGGCATGCGGCAGGCTGGCTCGAAGGCGGGCTTGTGATGTCTTACGAGAAATTCATCATGGATCTCGATCATTGCGGCGCGAAGCTGAAGCTTTTGCAGGGTTTCGCTACCGACGAAGAAGCCTTTGGTCGGGACGCCTATTTTGAGACGGGCCCGGGCGAGAATTTCCTGTCGACCAGCCACACGATGCGCCACTACACAACGGCGAATTTTGAACCACAGATATCTGACGCCGGTCCATTCGAGACCTGGTCTGAAAATGGCGCACTGACCGCTGATCAACGTGCCACCGCGCGGTGGCTTCAGATGCTGAACGACTATCAACAACCCGAAATGGAACCCGGCATCCAAGGCGCGCTTGAAGACTATGTCGCCGAGCGCAAGGCGCAGATGCCGGACGAATGGTACTAGAAAGGAACACCGATGACCGAAGAACTTAGCCGCACATCCGCCCTTGCCTCGCGGCACACCGCGCTTGGATCAGGGCTGGAGGACTGGAATGGGATGGGCACCGCCTGGACCTACAACACCGATCCCAACGATGAACACAATGCGGTCCGCGAGCGCGCGGGCATGTTCGATATGTCGCCCTTGAAGAAGGTGTTTGTACGCGGTCCTGACGCTCAGGCGGTCCTCGATCACCTGACCACGCGCGATCTTTCCAAGGTCACGCCGGGAAAGGCTGCTTACCTATGTGTTCTCACCGAACAAGGCGGGATCGCCGATGACGCTATCGTGTCGAACAACGGCGGTGACGAATGGATGATCGTGCATGGGTCTGGCGACACCATGGCGCTCTTGCAGGCTTCAGCGGAGGGGCACGATGTTCAGGTGCAGTTTAGCGATGATCTTCACGACCTGTCGGTGCAAGGGCCAGCCTCGCTGGAAATTCTCAACGCGCATACGGATATCGACCTGGGCACTCTGGCCTATTTCGAACATGCGCCTGCGACGCTTTTTGGTCACCCCTGCCGCATCTCACGCACCGGGTATTCCGGCGAACGCGGCTACGAGATTTTTGCCGATGGCTCGGTGATCACTGACATCTGGGACAAACTGGTCGAGGCAGGCGTCATGCCCTGTTCCTTCACTGCGCTTGACAAGGTGCGGATCGAAGCGGGCCTGCTGTTCCACGGCTACGACATGACCGAGGATAACACACCGTGGGAAGTCGGCCTCGGCTTCACCGTCAGCAGCGCCAAAGGCGATTTCCGTGGCAAATCGGCGGTCATGGCGGCGAAAGGCGCTGAGAAGGTCAACAACGTTTGCCTCGACATCGACCATCCGGAAATGGTCGCAGGCGGTGAAACCCTGATGTTGGACGGTCAGGGTGTCGGCACCATCAACAGCCCCTGCTATTCGCACCGGATGGGCAAATCGCTGGCGCTGGCCCATGTCCGACCGGGCCTTGAGGTTGGCACAACGTTCACGGTGTCGGGCGACGGTCTGGAAACAACGGCCACAATCACCACCAGCCCCGTCTATGATCCTGAAAAATCGCGGACGCATAGCTGACACAGTCTGCACATTCCGGCGAAGGGCGACATTGCGATAAACCTACGCATCGCAATGATTGACTTCGACTGAACACCGAAGGGCAAATCCGCCATTCAAGCATGACGCAGCATCGGGCAAAGTTGGCTCTTGCAGCACCTTCGCCGCAACATGCTCGAACGTCCGGTTCATCTCACGGAACACGGAGGTGTCACTTTGTGCCGAAGGGTTTTGGTGCTGAATTTCATGAAAGGCAGGACGAGCCTGCTCCCGCATCACCGCGTAGTCGCTCAGCATCTCGACGATGGCCGATCCGTCCGGCAGCATCGCCAATTCTTCGGCCGCCCGCGCCTGAAACTCGCGGCTGTACTCCACGAGCGGCGGACATGCCGCGACGCCGCTTGCTTCAAAACCCGCCGTCGCGCAGCCGGTCAACCAGGTCATCACGATCGCGAGGAACCATGGTAAACCGTACACAAGAGGCTTGATCCGTGGGCAACACAGTAACAAGGTGGTCGAGAAGCCATCCAACTTGGGGATTACCGGTTCAAGTTGTCCAGATTCAAGCGCGAATGCAAATGCTTGAGTAGGTGAATGACGGCAAGGTGAATCCAATACTTGCGCAAGCCTTCGAAAATACTATCGACAAGCGGTTTAAGCCCGGCCTCTGAAAAAACGATGGATTAGTAATGAAAAGACAAGGCCAATATGATGACCTGATTGAAGAGTTCCAGAAGAAGCAGGAAGTGCGCGATGCCACATTCAAAATGACGCGCATTGGGCCAAAAACTGCCACAAAACGGTTCTTCTCCCCTGTCGATGCACGTCTTGTTCGCGTAAGCTATCTTGGGTGGGGACGAAATGCTTGGCACTCAACATGGATCAAGCAATATCATCCGGGCACCATTGATTGCGATCTTAGCCGACTGCAAAAGCTCGCAGAAAACGAGCGCACACCGGGGTCACAACTTTGGATCGAGACTAGAGACGCCCTGTGGCTCAGACTTAAAAGCACAAACGCATTGATGGTACAAATCAATGGGGCTTCAACTAGGGCCTGTTGACAATCATCGAGCGGCGATGATCGTGGCGCAGAGGTACCAGTTTGCGGCGTAGCTTGTATCTGTTTTGTCGTATCGTGTGGCTATCCCTCTGAATTCTTTTATCTTTGCGAAGTAGTTTTCGACCAGATGGCGCCACTTGTACATGTGAGTATCGTATTCACGTTGTATTTTGCGGTTTGATTTGGGCGGAATAACAGCGGTTGCGCCGCGCTCATCAAGGTCTTGCAGGAGCCAATCAGCGTCGAAGGCTTTATCCGCCAACAATGCCCCAAAGGAAACGTCATGTATCAACGGGGCAACCCCCTTCATGTCGTGTGCTTGCCCCGGCAGAAGCAAAAAGCGAAACAAGTTCCCAAGCGCATCGACCATGCCGACGATCTTGGTCGTCAGCCCACCGCGAGAGCGCCCGATGGCTTGATGTTGAGTCCCCCTTTTGCGCCCGATGCCTTTTGGTGGGCCTGGACGATCGTTCCGTCAATCATAGCGTATTCGAGATCTGGCTCAGCGTTTATCGCATTGAAAAGATTCTCAAATACCCCGGCATCAGCCCATCGGCGGAATCGCTTGAAAACAGAATTCCAATTGCCGAAATCCTTGGGCAAATCACGCCAAGGCGAGCCTGTTCGCACACGCCAAAGAACCGCCTCCATAAACCTACGATTGTCACGACCGGTTGCTCCAGGATCGCCGACTTTTCCGGGCAACAGGGGCCCCATCTGCTCCCAAAGCTCATCCGAAATAACCAAGCGATCTTCGTCCATTCAAACCTCCATTTTGAAAGCTTGAATCAGAGTTCAAACAAAATGGGAATCCCGAATGTCAACAGACCCTAATGACTACAATCAACTCCTGAAATACGTCGACGAAGGCAGCCTAAAAAAATTCTGGAAACAAACCAGCTACATCAAAGACGACTGGCTCTTATTTTTTGAACTCGGAAAGTGGTGTCCAGATTCTGTTAGCAGAAAGGAGGCTCAAATATTCCACGCTTTCAATCAGGGAAGCGGGAAAAGCCTAGGTTGGACGCCGAAACCGCAGAGCCTTTGCACCAACTTTTTGAAATTCGCAAAAGATCTTGTAAAAAAGAGCCTTGGCCCAGATGCAGTCAAGAATCTTGAAAAGCCAGCGAAAGCAAAAAAACGAAGATGACCCCAGCGATAAAATCGAAGGCTAGAATTTAGTTTTTACCGTGAGGTGCGTAAGCGGTCGCTGGCCGTCGCCTTTTGTTCGATTGTCTGACCTGCGATGCCGTGTCGGATGTAGATCGGTGCAGGAGTTTCGCAATGGCGACTATGGTAGAGTTTCTCAGGGACTACGGGGTGGAGATACGGACCAATGGTCAGCGACGCTGGCCGGATGAGGTCAAGGCGAGGATTGTGGCTGAGAGTTTGAAGCCTGGGGCGACGGTAAACGGGGTTGCTGCGCGGTAGGCGCCTGGCATGGGTTTAATAGGTGCGCAAAGTTGATGATGACGCGGTGGTGGCTATTGGAGAGCGCTTTGTCCGAGTTTCCAATTTTCTATGGCTGTGTGCCTTAGCCAAAAACGAAAAGATACGACGAGGGAAAATAATTTGAAACGCACAGATGATATTGAAGTGCTGTCCGGCCAGCTTGTTGCGCAGAACATGATGCTCCAAATCATCTTAGGACAAAGCATTCTGACGACGACTGATTCTGGGGCAGAGCTGCGTGGCTCCGTTGAAGCAGGTTTGGCGGCTATCAAGGGCAACCCCAACATGACCGATCGTGAAAAGTTCGGTTGTGAAAAGACGCTAGAAGACGCGATTGACACGATCGACCAGGTCCAGACGCTGGCAGGCTTAAATACACGCTGATGTTTGGCCTGGGCAAAAAAGAGGAAGACGGCAAACAAGTCCGCATCGAGCACCGTGGCAAATACACGCGTGCCTCTCGGACGGGTGGTGTTGCGGTTCGCGGGGAGGAGAAGATTGGCCCGGTCAATCTAACGGCCAATTCATCAAAGGGCCTGCGAGCATCAACACGCATCGCCAACGGAACACGCGTCGCACTGCAAAATGGCCGGTTTCAACTGATTGGCCGCTGGCGTGCGGGGCCACTTGGTTTCAACCTGTCTAAAACCGGCGTCAGCGCGTCGGTGAAGAACAAGGCTGGCACCTTCAACTTTCTCAAGCCGCAATATTCGTCTTTCAAGTTTGCAGGGGTACAGCTTCGGGGCAAAAAGGCCGCTCAACTCCAGATTATGTACATGCTCATCATGGTGGCGGTGTTTGCCGTCGTCTTTGGTGTCAAGCTGTTTGTGTTTTTGTTGTGGCTCTTAGCGTTGCCCATCTTGTTCATCTGGGACATGATCGTCGGGTTCGTGCGGGGCGCCCGCAATAGCTGATTTTACCATGTAGCACTGCAAACGTTTTGCGTGTCCGGCGATCAGGCGACCCAATCACCCTTCCTCGATTGGCACCCAAGCAGAGAATACAGCACTTTCGTCTGTAATCCTGCGCTCAACCCGCGCCGCTCTCTCAGCGGCATCAATCGCATCCAGGACCGTCGCCTGCGCGGCATCAAAGCTGGCGGCCTCAGCCTTCCACCCAAACCACCACCATCCCCGTCAAATGCCAGACGGCCGCCATCATGATCCCCATATTAAACGCAAACTCATTGGCGCAGCTCTGCTTGAAGAACTCCCCTTCAAGGAACATGCAGGATCCTTTGCAGAGCTGAACGACGGGGCATGACATGCATTCGTCTCGGAAGGCAAAATGCGTCGCGGTATCGAGCGCGATGTCCTCAAAGGTCTCCACATGTCCGATCTTGTGCACGCCCTTGGCCCCGGTGTTCTGGCAGGTCATGACGTTGCCGCGGAGATCGACGGCGATGGTGTCTTCGCGGTCCATGCCGCATTTTTGGCCGAGGGCTTCAATCGGCCTTTGCCGCTGGATAGAGGCGTAGAACTCATCGATCCGTTCGCCGAGACCAAAGGCGTTCGGATCCTCGACCAGCGCCTCAAATATTGATCGTGTGAGACTGTTCAACTCGGCGGGCGCAAACCGCCCGGTCCCGATGGCGGTCGCCGCGTCATAGACATTCACAACGCCTTCGAGGCCGACGTGAATGCCCGGCCCGACTTTCCCTGCAAACCAGGCCTTGAGCGCCTGCAGGTCGTGATGCTCGCGCGTGAGCACCGCGTTGAACCCGACCTTATCAGGCCGCTCCGCCAGCAAGGCCTCAATCCAAGCGCGCTTGTCGGGATCATCAAGCGGATCAGGCCCGCGCAAGTGCTGCCCCGGCCCATCGTGGCTGATCGTGATCGCGATGTCGTGCGCGGCAATGAAGTTCAGCTTTTCGCGATTGAACAGCGATCCGTTGGTGATGATCGAGAAGCGCACACCGGGAAAGCGCGCAGCCAGCGCTGGCACCAATCGCTTGATCTTCGCCCAGTACAGAAACGGCTCGCCGCCCCAGATCTCAATTCGCTCGGGCGCATCTGTGATCCACCCCTCCAATTGCGCCAAAAAATGATCCACATCTGCGAGCTTCGAGACTGTGGCATCCGCAATCTGGAAGGCCTGGCTGCAATAGCTGCAGGCGTAGTTGCACGACAGGCCCAGCTGGATTTTCAGCACGCGCGGTGCGCGGGATTTGCCCAAGGGTGCGTCCTTCGCCACCCGCGGCGCGGGCTCAAAGGTGCCAGGCTCTACGGGCAGCGGCAGTCCCTCGCACTCCGAGGTATGCGGGTTATAGCGCAGGGTGTGCCGGGCGCTGTCTCGCGCCTCGAGGGTCAGTTCAAACCACATCAGTCAAAGAGCCTTTCTGCCAGAGCGTCGGGCAGGGTGACGCGGAAGTTCGCGACCACCTGCACGTGGGGTGCCTCCCCCGCGTGGGGGTGCTGGTTGTGGGGAATATGGGAGGGGAAGACCACCGAGAGCCCGGGCCGCGGGTTGACGCTGTAGCCATGGCGGCCCTCAAAGGGCAGGCGGCCCTCGTCAAAGTACCGCGAGGGGTCCTCGATCACAAAGCGCGGGGTGCCGACAGAGTTGATCGGCTGACTTGCGCCACTCCCGGTCAGGAAGTGCACGCAGGTCAGGTCGCCCTCGCGGCTGTCTTTGTGGGTCGAGATGAACCCGCCTTTGGGGATTACGAGCGCGCGGTTTTCGCAATGGTCGGGATCGAGGTAGGAAGACCAAGGGCCCAACACTGCCCGTGCGCAGGCAAAGAGATGCGCCTTCAGGGCCTGACCAGCCTCGCTCCGCTCCAAGATCCCGCGCACCCGCCGCTTGGACGCGCTGAGCGTGTCCGCCGCATCAGCTGCGCCCACCGCCACGATGGCCTCCTCCGCCAGCTGGCGGTTCACCGGCCAATCAACCGGCGTCTCAAAGAAGCTGACCCGGGTCGGCCAGAGATCGATGCTCGTGCTGCGCGCTTCCATCCTCAACACCGGCAGTTGCAGTTGCAATTGTAGAAAGCGCGATTGCCGGTGATGGTCACCGCGCCACTGGTGCCGCCGCCTGAGAGACTGGTGACATAGCAATTGCCGGTGCAGGCGCAGTTCCCGCCACAATTGGTACCAAAAACACGGACGGGACCGGAGACAGGCGTCCCATTCGTGACGGTCACAGACGTAATGTCGCCCGCTCCAATTGCGGGTTTGTTGGCAATCCGCGACCAATCAACGGTGCCGCTGTCGCTGATCACGATGGTAGATCCGACCTTATAGGCCATGAGCATCTCCTTGTGCCTGATGGGCCAGGATCTGAGCGAGCCCGGCTTTGCAGTGAGAATTGGGAAGGGTGAGGGAGCACAGGACCGGAATGCACATCCGCTCCGTGCCCTCAAAATATGTGCTGTCATGGGGGACGTGGCCCTCGAAGATCAGCATGGATCCTGCGCGAGGCTCCACTGCGTACCAGCCACCGACGTAAGCCTCCGGATTGCGACAGGGCCAGAGCCGCTTGCCCACATTCGCGGGATCATAGAACCGCACCGCCCCGCGATGGAGTGAAGTCTCCGGGCAATCCGCGTCTAGCGTGACCCGCGGATAGTATGTGCACACGATATCGGTCTGGACATGGGTGTGGGTGTTGATGCCAACGTTCTCTCGCTGGTCGCGCCGCTGCCAGAAGGTGTCTGACATCATGGCGATCTCGCCCGAGTGCTCATAGCCATAAGCCAGCCGCAGATACTCCCGCACGCCCGCTGCCACCATCTGGGCCAGGGCAGCAATTGCCGGGTCTCGCTTATCCATCAGGAAGTTGTGGCGGAGATGGCCGAGGTGGTTGGTTTGATCCCCCACATTACGCCCGTCACCGGCGTCTTGAATGCGGTTTGTCACGGCATCCTCGGCCGCCAACGCGTAAAGCCGGTCGTTGAAGCCATCGGGCATGTCCCAATGCTTGTGCATCACGAAGGCCGGATAGATCATCTGTAGTTCAGTGGTGGTTTCGATGTGCATCAAACGACCTCCACAATGACTTTGCCGATGGCGGTGTAATGCTCGGTGTTGATCTTGACCGCGATCTGCTCGCCTGTGCTGAGGCCAAGCGCTTCAACCGCAAAGCTTCCTTGCCCCTGCGCGTCGGTCGCTAAACGGCGTTTCGGCAAATACCCTGCGTCGCTGTCGAGCTTGAGCTTTAAGGCGTTTGCACAAGGTGCCTCGCTTTTGTTCCAGATCAATTGCACCGGGATGTCGGCCCGGCCTCCCGCCGGGACGGTGGCCGAGGCTGGCCCCTTTGCGTGGAAATAGAACTGCTTGAACCACACCCCATCGTTGGGGATTGTCGCGTCATCTATGCGGCCCGCCACCGTGGTGTCGTTCAGCAAGATTGGGTCTTGGTCGCAGAGCAACTCAACGCGCGCCCCGGACAAAGGCCCGGCGATGGGCATGAAGATGACGAGGGCGTTGGAGGCTTGGGTCCGGGCCCGATGCCGGAAGGAGGTATCCACCTTCTCGCGCGCAGATTGTGCAAAGCGGTTGCGCCACGGCAAAGGAAAGCCGTTGTTGTCGGTCATGATGTCGATCAGAGCGTAGTCGGTCAGTTCATCGTGCCCGACCATGCCGTCGAGAAAGATGTAGGAGCGGCCCTTGTAGACCGCGCCATGGGGGCAGCCCGGCAGGTCCGGTACAAAGGTGCCGTTGCCCGTGAGATCCACAAAGCCTGCCTTATTTTGCGCTGTGATCGGTTCTTCGAGCACGCCCTTGATCTCAGACCAGACAGCTGTGCCCACGGCATCTCGGACGCCTTGGCCGGGTTCGCAGGGCTCAAAGACGGCAAGCCCCGCGTAGGTCTCTTGGACGTCCACGGCATAATGCAGACGCGCGGTGGTGTTGTAGATAACGTGCAAGCCTGTCTCGATCATCGGTCTTTGCCTTTCAACTGCTCGACCTCGGCTGAGAGGTCTTTGATTGCCTCGACGAGAAGCCCAACGAGGTTGCCATATGCCAGACGCAGCACGCCTTCGGTCTCGACAACAGCTTCTGGGGCGACTGCTTGGACATCCTGAGCGATCAGGCCGACTTCTCGGCTTCCGCCCTCGATCACGTTGTAGGTGACGCCTGTGAGAGCCTGCACCTTTTGGAGCGCGTCAGAGATTGGCGTGATGTTTGTTTTCAGGCGCGCGTCGGAGGACGACACGAAGTTCGGGGCCGTGACGGTGCTCGAAAAAGTGGCGCCTGAGAGCCGTGCAAAGGCACTGGCGTGACTGCCATCCAAGAGGTCTGCATCGATGCCAGAGCCAGAGCCGTCGACTGTTTTGAGCTTGTCCCGCACTTGGGTGGCGGTATCAGGCGATCCGTTTGCACCAGCAGGGCCTTGAGGACCGACCGGGCCAGTCGCACCAGTTGCTCCTGTAAGCCCTCGCGCGCCCGTTGGTCCGGCTGGACCGGTTGCGCCTTCAGGACCCGTTGGACCTGTGGCACCGGTGTTGCCCTTCGGTCCGGTGGCGCCTGTCGCGCCCTTTAGATTCACATACCCACCCCAGGTCGACCCGGTGTGGAACCGCAGACTTGTCCCAGACCACTGATGCGCGGGTGTTGCGCCTTGCGGCCCGGTGGTACCGGTGTTTCCTTTTGAACCCGTAGGCCCTGTTGGACCTGCAGGCCCCTGCGGTCCGGTCGGTCCAGTATCCCCCTGTGGCCCTGTTGCGCCAGTCGCCCCCGTATTGCCTTTGGGGCCAGTGGGACCCCGCGCACCCATTGGCCCTGCCGGTCCTT
>Ga0228634_1000841_pt1 | contig 19990 bp, 18 predicted proteins | sample 42DmetaG_FD_190063 | JGI IMG/M metagenome (GOLD analysis project Ga0228634, IMG submission 190063) | Seawater microbial communities from Monterey Bay, California, United States - 42D | ecosystem: Environmental > Aquatic > Marine > Coastal | place: USA: California | collected 2016-09-27 | reverse complement strand
ATTCAGTTACAAGATTCTAAAAAAGATTTGGTTAGTGATATTATTAAAACCGATGAATCTATCTTAAAATCAATTGATAAAGAAAACCTATTATCTCTTTTTGATTGATGGTTTTTTATTTATACTGATTGATTTACAGTGTTTTAAGGTGTGAATATAAATTCAAATTAGTTGTTAGGTTATTTAGTTTGAAATTTAAAACTGATCTATAATTTCAAACTTCGAAGCTGTTTTTAACTTCGTTTCTACTTTGTGCTGGATACTTTTTTCAGCTCAAAAAATGTCGAAAGAAATAAAATAAATGGTTAGTCTCTAAATCTTTTAACTGAGGCTGAAAGACTTCCTCCAAGATAAGTTCAAGGAGGAAGTACAAATAAAATAGTATCGACTTTTTAAATTATTTCAAATAAATCGTTTTTAGATTTTCTTACTTTTGCTTGGTGTTGAGTACCATCTTCTTCAGAACGGTAACCAAGTGTACAAATAACAGCTGCTTCAAGTCCTTTTTCAGATAGGTTTAATATTTGATCGTATTTATCTGCTTCAAAACCTTCCATAGGACAAGTATCAATATGCAACTCTGCACTTGCTTCTAATAGATTACCTAGAGCGATATAAGTTTGTTTAGCTGTCCAAGATTTTTGTTCATCAATAGTTTTTTCTCCAATTTTAGCTTTCATGAAATCGCCATAACCTTTAAGATCATCCACGTTTAGGTTTTGAGTATTTGCTTTTAAGGATAAATATTCATCTATATGTTGATCTTTTACTTCTTTATAGTTACAAAAAACCATTAAGTGAGAGGCTTCTGTTATTTGTGTTTGTCCCCAAGATGCTGGTTGTAATTTTTCTCGAAGTTCTTTATTTTCAATGATCAGGACTTTGTATAACTGTAAACCATACGAACTTGCAGATAACTGAACGACATCTTTTAGTTTCTCTAAATCCACTTGGTTAATCTTTTTTGTTGCATCAAACTTTTTTGTTGCATATCTCCACTTAGCATTTTCTACTGTTTTCATAGTTTTTTAATTTTTAGTTGAATTGTTTTTTTATTTATTTTCTAATGGAACTTCCATTAATAAAACTTTTGTGTTTGATTTTGTTTCAATTTTTAATTCACTTTCTTCCCATACTCCAAAGCCATCTCTTTTCTCTAAATTCTGACCATTAATACTTAACTCTCCTTCTAATACAAAAGCGTAAACTCCGTTATTTGTGTTGTTTAATTTATAAGATGTAGAAGTTTCTTTTTTAAAATCACCAATATTAAACCAAGCATCCTGGTGAATCCAAACTCCTTTATCGTTCTCATTAGGAGAAAGAATTTGATAAAACTCATTTTCTATCTCTACATCTTTAAGTGGTATTTGATCGTATCTAGGAGTTACGTTTTGTTTGTTAGGGATAACCCAAATTTGTAAAAAACGTACTTCTTGGTCTAGATTTTTATTGAACTCACTATGTTGAATTCCTGTTCCAGCACTCATAACTTGAATATCTCCTTCTTTGATGACGGTCGTATTTCCCATACTATCTTTATGTTCTAAGTCACCAGATAAAGGAATAGATATGATTTCCATGTTACTATGAGGGTGAGTTCCAAAACCTTTTCCTGCTGATACTTGGTCATCGTTAAGAACTCTAAGGACACCAAAATTCATTCTTTCAGGATTGTAATAATTTGCAAAACTAAAGGAATGGTAAGAGTTTAACCATCCATGATTTGCGTGTCCTCGTGTATTTGCTTTATGAATTACTGATTTCATTGTTTTTATTTCTTTATTAGGTAAATGATTGAAGCCAACAATATTTAAATTTGATTTATCTTTTTCCATTCTGGTTTCTTCTCCTTTTAATAATAATGGTGCACCCATCAAGGATAAACTTGAAATCGATAACTTTTTTAAAAATTCTTTACGTTTCATCTTGTTTAAAATTCTATTACAAAATTGATGAAATGTTTTTCGTTATGTGTTTTTAAAACACGATAAAGAGCTGTGAAAATCCGATAAAAAACTTATTTAGATAGTATGTTGGATTATTAATCCTGCTTTTTTTCTCTAAAATCTGAAGGGGTGAAACTACTTAGTTTCTTAAAAAAAGAACTAAAATTCGATGGTTCGCTAAAACCAAGTTCAAATGCTATTTCTTTTGTTGAAAGATTAGTGAAATAAAGAAGTCTTTTTGAGGCAATTAATATTCTATTTTGAATTAATTCCTTAGCCGTCTTTCCAGAATGTGCTTTTATGATTCTATTGAGATGATCTGGAGAGATATTTAGTTTTTTGGCATAATCGGAAGTTTGGTGCCAAGACTTATAGTGCTCGTTAATTAAGTTTTTAAAATCTTTTATCGTTGTAAAGTTAGAATTAGAGTTTGTAGCAGTATTATGATTTAAAGTACATAAGTTGTTGCAACTAATAAGGAAAAGTTTTAGTAATGAACCGATTGCTTGAAGGTGAAGGTAAGATTTATCTTTTTGCAGGTTAAACATCTCTAAACTATACCTATTTAACTTTTCTTTTTCTTCCCTGTTAATTTTTAAGGAAGAAGAATTCCCTTCGTTGTTAAATAAATTTATGTCTTCAATGAACTCGTAAGGAATATTATTTTCTAATAAAAAATCTTCGGAAAATACAATTGAAAAACCATTTGATTCTTCTTCTTCAATAAGTTGATGAACTTGTCCTGGTGCTAAAAAGAAGAGCTCATTTCCTTCTATAAGATGTTCGTTAAAGTCAATAATGTGTTTACCTTTTGCCGAATTAATAAGAAGTATTGTATAAAAATCATGTCTATGTGGAGTATCGAGAATACCTTTTCTTTTTATGTAAATCTCTTCCATCTTAGATATACCAAATGTTGCCGAAGTATTACTTCGATTCACATTTTTGTATGACTTAATTTTATCCATGTATCCGATTACAGATAAAGATAGTTATTTTCTACCTTTTATCATTACCATTCCTGTACTAATTGCAACTACTGAAATAGAACTTATAGGCATCAAAATTGCGGCTACTAAAGGACTCATTTGATTGGTTATAGCTAACGTTAAACCGATAGTATTGTAAGCTAATGAGAAGGTTAGGCAAGTGGTTAAAACAATTTTGGAGTAAAGTGCTTGTTTCAATAGTTTTGGAAGTAAATACAGTTGGTTTGCTTCAATTATCGCATCAGATGAAGGGGAGAACCTAAAAACATCTTCTGAAACAGCAATCCCTACATTTGAGGTTCCTAAAGCTCCAGAATCGTTAAGTCCATCTCCAATCATTAATACTTTTTTTCCTTTATTTTTTAAATTTTCAAGGTATTCAAATTTATCTTTAGGAGTTTGGTGAAAATGAATCTGTGTGTGTTTTGGGAATATACTTTTTATTAAAGATTCATCTTTATCACTATCACCAGATAAGACATGGAGGTTGTAATTTGTTAGGTTAGAAGTCATTTCTTTAATACCTTCTCTTATTTCTGAATGAAAAATAAATTTACCGATTAAATCTCCATCTTTAGAAATGTAGGTAGCTGTTTCATTTTCAATTGTTTCTTTTTTTCCAAGAACAAATTTTTCAGAACCTATACGAAGAATAGAACCATTACATTTAGCTTCTATTCCCTGTCCTGTAACTTCAGTATAGTCTTGTACATCAGGAATGGAATTTTCAAACCCTTTTCTTAAGAATCTTACGATGCTTCTTGATAAGGGATGAGTTGATGAATTACTTACGGCTATTATCTTTTCCCTATCTAAGGGACTTAATTTTTCTCCGATAAATTCAATACCATTAAGAGAGCCTGATGTTAGGGTTCCTGTTTTATCAAAAACAATATCTGTAATGGTATTCATGTTTTCAATAATACTTGTATTCTTCAGGTATAAACCTTTACGACCTAAAACACGCATTACATTTCCATAGGTAAAAGGACTCGATAGTGCTAATGCGCATGGACATGCAACAATTAAAATTGATACAACTATAGGAATAATATTGCTTGAGTCTTTAAAAAACCAAAATATTGCAGCGAATAAAGAGATGATAAGAAGTCCTAAAAGAAAATAAAACGAAATTTTATCTTGTGTAGATTTTGATTGGATACTTTCTTTGTTCGTTGAAACATCGTTCCATAACTGTGTCAGGTGACTTCTGTTACTTTCTTTTAAAACACTAAATTCAGATCGTTGTCCAAGTAGTTTTCCGCCTGCATATATAAAATCACCTTTCTTTTTAATTATTGGTATTTCTTCTCCAGTAACAAAGCTGTAATCAATTTTGGCTTCGTTGGATATAAGATGACAATCACATGGAATTACTTCTTCATTTCTAATTAGAATAATATCTTCCTTTTTTAATTCTTCTATTTCTATAATTTCTTCCTTACCTTTTGATTTACGAGTTACTGCAACTGGAAAGTAGGAAGAATAGTCTCTTTCGAAAGATAGAGATTTATAGGTTTTGTTTTGAAACCATTTTCCTATTAATAAAAAGAAAATAAATCCAGCAAAAGAGTCCATATAGCCTGGTCCATCTCCATTTAAAATTGAAAAAACACTTTGAGAATACAATGCTATAATTCCAATTGAAATCGGGACATCTAAATTTAGACTTTTATACCTTAAAGATTTGAATGCAGAAATAAAGTATTCGTTTGCAGAGTAAAAAAATACGGGAAGAGAGATAAATAAAGAAAGGTAAGAAGTAAAGTTTCGCATGTCAGCTTGCATATCCTGAATACCTAAATATTCTGGGAAACTCCAAAGCATAATGCTTCCAAAAGCAAATCCAGCAACGCCTAATTTGTACATGAAAACTTTATCTAGCTTTTTTTCTTCTTCTTTTTTACTACCAAAATTTGGAGCATAACCAATATTGTCTAATAAGTATGCAAGTTTCGCTAATGTCAACTTTTTAGGATTGTAACATATCACAGCTTCTCTTTTGGTAAAGTTTACTTGACATGAATAGATTTCAGGTTCAATTTTACTTATGTTTTCAAGAAGGTAAATACAAGAAGAACAGTGAATTGTTGGTAGAAAGAGGTTTACCTTTACTGTGTTTTCATCTTCAAAATGAATAAATTTCTTAGCAATATTATCAACTTCAAGAAAAGTATATTTATGATTGTCTGAATTTAAGGGTTTTATCCCTGGTTTTTGATCTAATGAATAAAAATTGTCTAAATTGTTTTCATGTAAAATTAGATAAACAGATTTACAGCCATTACAACAGAATTTTTTATCTTCTACTGTAAATCCTTTTCCTATTATATCGTCATGACAATGAAAACAATGTTCTTGCATTTTTACTATATTTAGATAGTTTTAGAGAACATTTTGTCTCTTTTTTGACCTCTTTTCAAGTCTGCATCAAATGCCATACAACAATTTCGAACAAAGGGTATACCTTTTTCTGTGATGGTCACTTTTAAACCTTCTATTTTAACCAGTTCATCTTTTATCATTTCTGAGAGTTTTTCTTTAATGTTACTAAATTCTTTCTCAACGATAGAGTTAGGTACTATTTCAGTTTCAAAATGACACATTAAGTCTAAGATATGCTGTCTAATTTCAAGGTCTTCATTATTTAGTAAGTGTCCTCTAAAAACAGGGATAACTCCTTTGTTTACTTGTTCAGTATAACCCTCTACAGATTTATCATTTTGAGCAAATCCAAACCAACTATCTGAAATGGAAGACATTCCTAATCCAATCATTATTTTGGTGTCTTGAGTTGTGTACCCCATGAAGTTTCGGTGTAGTGACTTGTTTTTCATGGCTTTACTTAGATTATCATGTTCTAAAGCAAAATGATCCATACCAACTTCAATGTATCCAGCATTCTCTAATAAGGTTTTAGAGCGTTCGTACAATAACCTTTTTTCCTCATTTTTAGGAAGGTCGTTTTCATCATAACCTCTTTGGCCATTTCCTTTTATCCAAGGAACATGAGCATAGCTATATAATGATATTCTATCAGGCATTAATTTTAACGTGTTTTTTACTGTGTTTTCAATATCTTCAAGATGTTGTTTGGGTAATCCAAAAACTAAATCATGACTGATAGAAGTATATCCAACTTTTTTAGCTAATTCATGCACCTCCTGAACTGTTTCAAATGGTTGAATTCTATTTATCGCTTTTTGTACAACTGGACTATAGTCTTGGATACCTAAACTTAACCTTCTGAAACCAAAATCATACAGGGTTTTAAGGTGATCTTCTGACGTGTTATTTGGGTGTGCCTCAAAACTTAATTCATGTTTTTCAGGATTCACTTTGTTTGTTCCAAAAATAGTAATCAATAAACGTTCAAGTTCACTTGCTTGGAAAAATGTTGGTGTACCTCCACCAAAATGAAGCTCTTTGATTATTGGAATAAATGGAAGTTCTTCTAAATATAGACTCCATTCTTTTATAAGCGTATTGATATATGGCTCTTCAACTGCATGGTTTTTTGTAATTCGCTTATGGCATCCACAGAATGTACATAAACTTTCACAAAATGGAAGGTGAATATATAAACTAATTTCATTTGAATTGAACGTTTTATAATTTACTTCGATGGATTTAGTCCACTCGTTTTGATTTAAATTATCGTTCTTCCAAAATGGAACCGTAGGGTAGGAGGTGTACCTTGGACCAGGAATATTATATTTTTGAATTAGTAATTTATCAGACATATGTTTAAAATATTTAACAAAACTAAACATCAGAATAACGATTTAGACTGATAAATATCATTTAATAGAATGAGAGTTTGGAAAAATTATAAAATCTCAACTAATGCTCTTTCAATTATTTCATCTTTCGTTAAATCCGACCAATCAAAAGCGGCATCAATATCAGCAGGAACTCCTGATTCTGCATAATTATTCTCATTCAAGTCTAATAATTGACTAATACTAAATCGATAAGTCCATCCATTTGGTAGTTGTCCTCCATTTGGTAATCCGCCACCACCTCCGGTAGTATCTCCAACTAGCTTTATGTTAGAAAAAGCTTTGGTTGCTAGCGAAAACATAGTTGTTGCACTGTAGGAGCCTCTATCGATAAGTACCATTACTGGTTTTTCGTATCGGATACCAGGGTAAGACCCAATATAATATTTTGATTTATCAGAAAAATCACTGTGATTTTCTCCATTTCGTGTTTTAAAATAACCAACTAACTTTCTTTCAGAAGCAAATCTTTCTAGAAGCTTTGGGACATTTACAATACTTCCACCACCATTTTCCCTTAAGTCAATAATTAAGCCTTTTGTATTTTTGTAGCGGGTTAAAAGATAATCTAGTGTTCCATTTGAGATGTTATTCATAAAGGAATTATACCTAATGTAACCGACTTCACCATTTGAAATGAAATCATGAAAAAATGCTCCTGAATATTGTGGAGAAGTTATGTAATACTCTTCTATAGTTCTTAACCTGAAGTTTGCATCATTTTTTAATGCGATGTCATACCTTGAAATATTAAATGCAGAAACAAGGTTGACATGGTCGTCTTTTAGTTCATTTAATAATCCTCCTAAAATATCGAATAGTTGATAATCGTTTGTACTATTAGAAACCCTTTGAGTATATACTGTTTTTATGGAATCCCAATCTATGTTTTTTAATTCAAAATAGCTGTATTTTTTATCAATTTCGCTCCATAAGTACTCAAAGTTTTCCATAGGATCATTTGAAGCTTTATCTTTTTTGAATAAGGCTTTCTCACAGGAAAATAAAAAGAAAAAAGAAAGAGTGAAGAATAGAAGTTTATACATAGTCTTAACGTTTAAACATTAGAGTTAGGTGTATTTGATGAAATGAAAAATCTAAAGCTTCATACCTTCCTGGAACATGAGATGCGCTCCACTCGTACGCCCACTTTATTCGATTTCCATTTTTTTTGTGGAAAGTTAAGTCAATTTGACTATTTAGGTTCCAACCATTCCAACTTACTTTATATCCGTCTAAAGCAAATTTTACCCAGTTGGTATTTGAGCCATCTATCTCTGATTCACTTAGGTTTGTATAATTTGGTCGATAGTTAAAGTTAAGTATACCAGTGTTAAATTGAAGACCGATTGTTCTTTTTTTTGGTTTTAGCTCTTTTTTGAATAGCCAAAGGTTTACTTTTTTAGTTTTTTTTCTACTGATATCTCTCTCAATTTTTGAAGATAACATAAAGCTTGACTCTATATCAAAACCAGCAGAGGCATTAAAAAGAGAAGAATTTAACCTTGAATTTATGTTTGTTAAGAAAGCACCTCCTATTAAAAAGTTATATTTCTTATAATTCCATTTGTTAACCTTTCTTAGATGGTCATAATAAAACGGTATGTTTATAAAAACAGAATTATAATTAGTTGATAAACTATTTACTTGAGGGATTTTAGCAGAATTCATGGATAAGTTTACAGAGGATTTAAAGTTTGCAACTCTAAAATCACTTTCATCTGTAGAGCCAATTGCAAATTGAACTCCATAACCGTTGTAGAATAAAGGAGAAGTTGGTAAGTCACGATAACTTGAGATTAAAATACCATAACTAGTATTAAAATAATGCTTATCGATGCCTTTGATTGAATCTTTATCCTTCTCTTGTCCAAAAGTTATAAAACTAAATAAAGAGATTGAAATTATAATAAACCTTATCATTTTTTAAGATTGAAAAGGGAAGTTAATTCTCCCCTTAGATTTTCTACCATATTTTGGCAATTTTACTCTCAGGATTTCTCATTTTATCTCCTTCAACAACATGAAATGCTTCGAAAAATTCAGGACAGTTCATAAGAGGTCCATTTACTCGATACATTCCAGGAGAATGTGGATCGTTCGCAATTCTATTTTTCATTTCTTCTTCTGTATAATTAATTTTCCATAATTGAGCATAAGCAATAAAAAATCTTTGTGCAGGTGTGAAATTATTTACTGTTTCACCAGATTTAAATTCATCCGTAAGTGTGTAAGCATAATAAGCCATTGTCAAACCTCCTAAATCAGCAATGTTCTCTCCCATTGTCAAGTCAGGATTTACACAATGACCATCAATTGGGCAGAATGAAGAAAAAGTTTGACCTAGTGTTTGAGTTCTTTCTTTAAAAAGTTTTAAGTCTTCTTCTGACCACCAATTTCTAAAGTTTCCTTCTGCATCAAATTTAGATCCCATATCATCAAAACCATGAGTGAATTCATGTCCAATAACCATTCCTATTGAACCATAATTTACAGCATCTTCTGCATTTTCATCAAAAAATGGTGGTTGCATTATCCCAGCAGGAAAAGCTATTTCATTAAGTAAAGGATGGTAGTATGCATTTACCATATGTGCTGGCATTCCCCATTCATTTTTATCAACTTCTTTATTCAATTCAGACATGTTCTTCTTATGATTGAAATGGTTCATTTCTTTTATGTTAGAAACATATGTTTCTTTTGAAAAATTTAAAGAACTGTAATCTTTCCATTCAGAAGGAAAACCTAATTTTCTTCCGATAGAAGTTAATTTGTGAGTAGCTTGAACTTTTGTTTCATCCGTCATCCACTCTAAGTTACTAATTCTATCTTTAAATACAATTAACAAATTGTCAACCATTGTGTTAACTTTATCTTGTGCTTTTTGAGAAAAATATAATTCCACAAATGCCTTCCCTAAAAGTTCACCAATCTCCATTTGTGTTATTTCATTGATAGCTCTGTCAGTAATTGGCTTCATCTCTTTTTTACCACTTAAAACACCTGCATAAAAATTGAAACTTTCATCAATAAATGGTTGACTAAGGTGACTAGCATAATGATTAACAGTTGACCATAGTAAATAGTTTTTCCAATTTTCAATAGATTCATTTTCAAATTTAGATGCAACTACTTCCACAAATAAAGGTTGTCCAACGATAACTGTATCTAGGTTATAGCTACCTATCAAACTCAAATAGCTTTCAAAATCAAAAGATTTTAATTTTTTATCTAATTCTTCTTTAGAAAAAGGGTTGTAAGAATTCTCAGGTACTCTTAACTCAGCACGTGTCATCATTTTTTTAGCTAAATCTGTTTCAAATTTTATGACTGATTTAGCTATTTCTTTTGCTTCTGTAGAATCGTAATTAATTAATTTGAAAACATTAGCAATATATGCTTCATACTTAAGTACGATATCTTTTTTATCTTCTTTAGTATAATACTCACAGTTAGGTAAACCAATTCCGCTTTGAAAGAAATAAGAAATATGACTTGATATATTTTTTAAATCTTGATCAACACCAAAACCAAAAACAGCACTTACACCATCAATATGAAGATCTGCTAAAACAGATAAAATATCCTTTCTTGTTTTTATGGAATTGATTTTTTCTATATCCTTTTGAATAGGAAAAGTTCCAAGTTTATTTCTTGTAGCTAAATCAGTAAAAGATGCATAGTAATCACCTAATAATTGATTTAAAGAACCTTTTTCACCTGGATTTGCTTTCGCATTTTCTAGGATTTTAACTAGTTTTTCATTATTTGATTTCTCTAATTCGTTAAAACTTCCCCATCTAGATTCGGAAGCTGGAATAGGGTTGTTTTTTATCCAATTATTATTAGAAAATAAAAAGAAGTCTTCTTTTGGAGAAACTGTTTTGTCTAAATAATTAGTATCAATTGATTTTAAATCATTGTTCTGGGCATTCAATCCAAAACTAATTGATATTAATCCTATTATAATTCCTTTATTCATATTTGTTTATTTATTCTTTTCCTGAATATTTCATTTCAAGATGAGGAATCCCATCTTCTAAGTATTCATTTCCAACCGAAATGAAATTATGTTTATTGTAAAATTTTTCTAAATGTTTTTGAGCAGAAATAGAAACTGAAACATTTCCAAATTCTTCTTTAATAAATTCGGAACATTTTTTCAATAGTTCATGACCAACGCCATGTTTTCTAACTGTTTCATCAACAACAACTCTTCCTATTGAAACTTCTGGATAGGAAACACCAGGATGTAATATTCTTGCTGTACAAACAATATTTCCTTGTCCATCTCTACATAACACATGGTAGCTTTTTTTGTCTTTACCGTCAAGGTCTTGGTAAACACAGTCTTGTTCTACAACAAAAACCTTAAGCCTCAAAGCTATTAAATCATATAATTCATTAATATTTAGATCATTATATGGTTTTATTTGCCAATTTAAATGCATTCTAAAAAAATCAAGTTTGTATTACTCCAACATTATATTGCTTTTCAGCTTTTTTATGATTTGCCATTTCAATTCCTATAGAAATAACTTTTCTAGTTTCTGCAGGATCAATAATTGCATCAATCCACAATCTACTAGCAGCATAATATGGTGATATTTGTTCGTCGTATCTAGATTTTATTTGTTCTAATAATTCTTTCTCTCTTTCAGGTGTTATTTTCTCACCTTTAGATTTTAAAGTTGCAACTTCAATTTGTAGTAAGACATTTGCAGCAGCATTTCCACTCATAACAGCAATTTCAGCAGTAGGCCACCCAACGATTAATCTTGGATCGTAAGCTTTCCCACACATAGCATAGTTACCAGCTCCATAAGAGTTTCCAATTACAATAGTGAATTTTGGAACAACTGAATTAGCCATTGCATTTACAAGCTTAGCACCATCTTTAATAATTCCTGCATGCTCACTTTTCGATCCAACCATAAAACCAGTTACATCCTGTAAGAATACTAGAGGAATGTTTTTTTGATTACAATTCATGATAAATCGAGAAGCTTTGTCTGCTGAATCAGAATAGATTACCCCTCCAAACTGCATTTCTCCTTTACCATTTTTTATGATTTCTCTTTGATTTGCAACAATACCAACACTCCATCCATCAATTCGTGCAAATGTACAAACGATTGATTTTCCATAGTCTGCTTTATACTCAGTATGTTCAGAATCATCAACTAATGCTTCGATCATTTCGTGCATACTATATGGTTTAGACCTATCCGAAGGTAAAATACCATATACTTTCTTTAAGTCTACTTTGGGAAGAGTAGGTGTTTTTCTATCAAAACCTGCTTCATCAAAACTTCCGATTTTATCCATAAGGTTTCGAATAGTTTTTAAGCATTCTTCATCATTTTCAGATTTGTAGTCACAAACTCCAGATAGTTCTGTATGAGTAGTTGCTCCACCTAAAGTTTCGTTGTCTATTGTTTCTCCGATAGCTGCTTTTACTAAATAAGATCCAGCTAAGAAAATAGTACCTGTTTTATTTACAATCAAGGATTCACTTGACATTATCGGTAAGTAAGCTCCTCCAGCAACACAACTTCCCATAACTGCAGCAATTTGGACAATTCCTTGAGAATTCATCATTGCATTATTTCTAAATATTCTTCCAAAATGTTCTTTATCAGGGAAAATTTCATCTTGTAACGGAAGGTAAACACCTGCAGAATCTACTAAATAGATAATAGGTAAATTATTCTCCATCGCAATTTCTTGCGCCCTTAAATTCTTTTTAGCAGTGATAGGAAACCAAGCACCTGCTTTAACTGTGGCGTCATTTGCAACAACAATACATTGTTTTCCAGAAACATAACCTATAACAACAACAACTCCACCAGAAGGACAACCTCCATGTTCTTCATACATTCCTTTTCCAACAATTGCACCTACTTCAAATTGTTCCTTGTCTTTGTCTAGCAGTAATTCAATTCTTTCACGTGCTGTAAGTTTCCCTTGACTATGAAGTTTGTCGATACGTTTTTTACCGCCGCCTTCATATATTTTAGATAGCTCTCTTTCTAGTTCTGAGATTTTTAACCTCATTACATCATCGTTCTGATTGAATTCTAATTCTTTTTTAGGAATTGCCATTTTGTATACAGTAATTATGTTTTGAATACCAAATATAATAACCTAAGTTCGATTATGATAACTAAAGCAATAATTAATTTATTTTATGCTAACATATTTTATCTTTAAAATTTAGAGTAATGGTTTTTGATAATCAATACGAAGTATAGTAATCCCAAAAGATTTTTATAATCAATTGTAAAAAATCAAGATAAATCTTTACTTAAGAAAAGTATACTTTTTATTTAAGAAGGTCTGGTCTTCTTTCTTCAGTTCTTTTAATGGCTTCTTTTTCTCGCCACTCTTCGATTTTTTTGTTGTCTCCCGATAGTAGTATTTCTGGAACTTTCAGACCCTTGTACTCAGGGGGTCTTGTGTAAACAGGGGGAGATAACAGGTCGTCTTGAAAACAGTCTGTTAGGGCAGATGTTTCGTCATTTAAAACTCCTGGAATTAATCTAACAATACTATCTACTAGAACTGCGGCGCCAAGTTCACCACCAGATAATACATAAGAGCCAATAGATATTTCCTTAGTTATGTATAGTTGACGAATTCTTTCATCGATCCCTTTGTAATGTCCGCATAAAATTAATAGGTTTTCACCTAAGCTCATTTGATTGCAGATGGACTGTTCTAAAACTTCACCATCAGGTGTCATATATATAACATCATCGTATTTTCTTTGGGAGGTTAAATCTTCTATTGCTTTTCCAATTGGTTCAATTGACATAACCATACCAGCACCACCACCATATTGGTAGTCATCAACATTTTTATGTTTGTTTGTTGAATAGTCCCTGATGTTATGAATGTATATATCTAAATGACCTTTATCTTGAGCACGCTTCATTATAGAAGCAGAAAAAGGACTATTTAATAACTCAGGAACAACAGATAAAATATCAATTCGCATGATTTTAGAAAATGATGAATTACAAAATTACCTAAAAGAGTTTAATCCTGAATAATATATTTCCCTTAATCTATAAACAAATTTAAAAACGAATTATCTTGTTAATCAATGTGAATCAGAATATTGTAGTTAAAATGAAAAAAAAAGCAATTTTATTAAAGGAAAGTTAGGTCTAGTAATTTTAAAATCTATAAATTTGTTGGTCAATCGTGTTAATGAACAAAATAGAGTAATATGACAACACCGAATGATTTTTTACCAATATTGATCCAAGCAGGTTTTGCTATAGGTTTTATTGTATTGGTTTTAGTTGTAACCCACGTTCTAGGGCCAAGACTAAAATCTAAGAATAAGAATGCAAGTTTTGAATGTGGTGTTGAATCTGAAGGAGATGCACGTTTCCCAGTTTCAATAAGGTATTTTTTAACGGCGATCTTATTTGTGTTGTTTGATGTAGAGGTTATTTTCTTCTACCCATACGCTGTTAACTTCAAGGCACTTGAATTAGAAGGACTACTAGCTGTAATAATGTTTGTAGCTTTCTTTTTAATCGGATTCTTTTACGTACTTAAAAAAGGAGCACTAGAATGGGAAAAGTAACATTAGATGCGAAGGTTGAGACTATTGATGGTCAAGGTTTTCAATTAACAAGATTAGATAAGGTTATTGGTGCTGCAAGAGCAAATTCTTTATGGCCATTACCTTTCGCTACTTCATGTTGTGGTATTGAATTTATGGCAACTATGGGGAGTAATTATGATTTGGCAAGATTTGGAATGGAGAGAATGTCTTTCTCACCTCGTCAGGCTGATTTATTAATCGTAGCGGGTACAATTTCTAAAAAGTTAGCACCGGTATTAAAGAAGGTGTACGAACAGATGTCCGAACCTAGATGGGTTTTATCAGTTGGAGCTTGTGCTTCAAGTGGGGGTATTTTTGATACATATTCTGTTTTACAAGGTATTGATAGAGTTATTCCTGTTGATGTTTATGTTCCTGGATGCCCTCCAAGACCTGAGCAAATTTTAGATGGAATAATGAATATTCATAAGTTGGTTTCTAACGAATCGCTTAGAAGAAGAAATGCTCCAGAATATAAAGAAATGCTAAGTACTTTTAACATTGAAGCAAATGACTAAGACAGAATTAACAAACGACTCTTTTTATAATAGTCTTCAAGAACAATTTACTTCAAGCATTATAAGTAAGGAAGAACCTTTTGGTTTAGTTACTATTGAAGTTGATTCCAAAAAGATTTTAAACATTATTAAGTGGGTTAAAGAAAATACTTCAATTAATTATTTAACCTTAATTGGAGGAGTTCATTATCCTGAATCAGAAGGTAGAGAATTTGCCCTAGTGTATCATTTACATAGTTTAACAGAGAATTTCCGTATTCGATTAAAAGCTTTTTTACCTAAAGAAGATTTGAAAATAGATTCAATTACTTCTATATTCTCAGGTGCAGATTGGCTTGAAAGAGAAACTTATGATTTTTATGGTATTAAATTTATTGGACATCCAAATTTAAAAAGGATTTTAAACGAAGATTCTATGGATTATTTCCCAATGCGAAGAGAGTATCAATTGGAAGATGCAACAAGGGAAGATAAAGATGATACTTATTTCGGTAGATAAATTTAAAACGTACTTCAATGAGTAAGGATTTAAAAAAAGATATTAAAGAAGAGTACGAGATGGAAAGGAAGTCTAAGGACACTATTGATGGTGACTTAGCTACTTTAAATTTAGGACCTACTCACCCTGCAACACATGGTATATTTGAAAATGTACTTACAATTGATGGTGAGAAAATTCTAGATTCTGTACAAACTGTAGGGTATATTCATAGAGCATTTGAAAAAATAGCTGAAAGAAGACCTTACAACCAAATAACAACACTAACAGATAGATTGAATTATTGTTCTTCACCAATCAATAATATTGGATGGTGCATGACAATGGAGAAATTAATAGGTTGTAAAGTTCCTAAGAGAGTAGATTACATGCGTGTAATCATAATGGAACTTGCTCGTATTAATGATCATTTAATTTGTAACTCTGTTATAGGTGTGGATACTGGAGCATTAACTGGTTTTACATATTTGTTTCAACAAAGAGAAGCGATCTATGAATTATTTGAGGAGGTTTGTGGTGCACGTCTTACAACAAATATGTGTAGAATAGGTGGTTTTGAGAGAGATTTCAACGAAACTTTTCATACCAAATTAGAAGCTTTTTTAACTAATTTCCCAAAAATATTTACTGAGTTTGATAATTTATTGTCGAGAAACAGAATATTTATGGATAGAACAATTGGTACGGGAGCGATTTCAGCTGAAAGGGCATTAAACTATTCTTTTTCAGGACCTAATTTAAGAGCTGCAGGAGTTGATTACGATGTTCGTGTAATGAACCCATATTGTTCTTATGAAGATTTTGATTTTATAGTACCTGTTGGATCAAATGGAGATACCTACGACCGTTTCCAAGTTCGTCAAGAAGAAATTCGTCAAAGTCTATCTATCATTCGTCAAGCATTAGATAAAATGCCAGAAGGTAAGCATTATGCGGATGTACCTGAATTTTATTTACCTCCTAAGCAAGATGTTTATGAAAACATGGAGGCTTTGATTTATCACTTTAAAATAGTTATGGGTGAAACACCTGTTCCTGTTGGAGAAATATACTCATCTGTAGAAGGTGGTAATGGTGAATTAGGATTTTATTTAATAAGTGATGGTGGAAGAGCACCATATAGGCTACAGTTCCGTAGACCATGTTTTATATATTATCAAGCATATCCAGAAATGATAAAAGGTCAAACAATCAGTGATGCTGTATTGACTTTAAGTAGTATGAATGTTATCGCTGGAGAATTGGACGCATAGATTATGATAAGCACACAAGAAATACAAGAAAAAAGACCGCCATTTAGCCCTGAAAAGCTAGATTTTGTTCAGAAAATTATCAAACAGTTTCCTGATGGTCGTGAGAAAAGTGCGATTTTACGTGTTTTACATATCGCAGAAGAAGAATTTGGTGGATGGTTAAGTCCTGAAACAATGGATTATGTTGCAGGTTTACTAAATATTCAACCAGTTGAAGTATACGAAGTAGCAACTTTTTATACCATGTTTAATGTAAAACCTACTGGGAAATTCGTATTTGAAGTTTGTAGAACTGGTCCTTGTATGTTAGTAGGTAGTGATAACATTATTGAGTACATAAAAAATCGTTTAGGAATTAAAAATGTTGGTGAAACAAGTGCTGACGGAATGTTCACTTTGAAAACTGCAGAATGTTTAGGAGCATGTGGTTATGGACCAATGTTACAATGTGGAAAAACATATCACGAACATTTAACTCCTGAAAAAGTAGATGCTTTAATTGAAGAGTATAGAGCAAAGTATTCATCTTCAAACAATAATAACTAATGGGAAGAAAATTACTATTAGAACATATTGATGTTCCTGGTATTGAAACTTTTGATGTTTACAGACAAAAAGGTGGATATAGTTCGGTTGAGAAAGCTTTAAAAACAATGTCTCCAGCTGAAGTTGGAGAACAAGTTTCTAAATCTGGTTTAAAAGGTAGAGGTGGAGCAGGTTTCCCAACTGGAATGAAATGGTCTTTTTTAGCAAAACCAGATGGTGTACCAAGGTATCTTGTTTGTAATGCAGATGAAAGTGAGCCAGGTACTTTTAAAGATAGGTATTTAATGGAGAAAATTCCTCATCTTTTAATAGAAGGAATGATTACTTCAAGTTATGCTTTAGGAGCAAATACTTCTTATATCTATATTAGAGGTGAATACATGTTTGTTCTGGATATTCTTGAAAAAGCGATTGCTGAGGCTTATGATAAAGGTTTTTTAGGAAAAAACATATTAGGTTCAGGATATGATCTTGACTTGTTCGTTGCACCTGGAGGTGGAGCATATATTTGTGGAGAAGAAACAGCATTATTAGAATCTTTAGAAGGTAAAAGAGGTAATCCTAGAATGAAACCACCTTTCCCAGCGATTAAAGGTTTGTACGGTTGTCCTACAGTTGTTAATAATGTAGAAAGTATTGCAACAGTTGTTCCTATAGTAAATTTAGGAGGTGATGAATATGCTAAAATTGGTACTGAAAAGAGTACAGGTACAAAATTAATTTCAGCATGCGGTAATCTTGCTAGACCAGGAGTATATGAAATTGAACTTGGACTTTCTGTAGAAGAATTTATCTATGGAGATGACTGGTGTAGAGGAATAGCTAATGATAAAAAAATTAAAGCTTTGATTCCTGGAGGTTCTTCTGTTCCAATATTACCAGCTCATTTAATTACCAAAACAGCTAACGGAGAAGATAGATTGATGAGTTATGAAAGTCTATCTGACGGTGGATTTGCATCCGGTTCAATGTTAGGTTCTGGTGGGTTTATTGTTTTCGATGAGGATCAATGTATCGTTAGAAATACATGGAATTTTGCTCGTTTTTATTCTCATGAATCTTGTGGTCAATGTTCACCTTGTAGAGAGGGGACTGGATGGATGGAAAAAGTACTTTATCGTTTAGAGCATGGTGAAGGAAACATGAGAGATATTGACTTACTAGCTGATATTAATAAAAAAATAGAAGGAAATACTATTTGTCCATTAGGAGATGCAGCTGCATGGCCTGTTGCTGCGGCAATAAGACATTTCCGTGAGGAGTTTGAATGGCATGTTACTCATCCATTAAAAGCTCAAAAGGGAAATTACGGATTACTTACTGTTCCAGAATTAAAATAATAAATATACAATTATGATTAAAGTCACAATTGATGATATAGAAGTTGAAGTAGAAGAAGGTACAACCATCATGAATGCTGCTCGAAAGATTGGTGGGGATGTTGTTCCTCCTGCTATGTGTTATTACAGTTCACTTCCAGGTACTGGAGGTAATTGTCGTACTTGTTTAGTTGAGATTGCTGCAGGTTCAACTAGAGATCCAAGGCCAATGCCTAAATTAATGGTTTCTTGCTCTACGCAGTGCCAAGATGGTATGATAGTAAAAAATCGTACAAGTGAACGCGTTATTGAAAATCGTGGGGCAGTTGTTGAATTTTTACTTGTAAATCATCCATTAGATTGTCCAGTGTGTGATCAAGCAGGAGAGTGTGATTTACAAGATTTAGGCTTTTCACATGGAAAAGCTGGAACTAGATACGAAGAAGAAAGAAGAACGTTTGAACCAAGAGATATTGGGAACAATATAAAACTTCACATGAACCGTTGTATCTTATGTTACAGGTGTGTACATGTTGCAAATCAGTTAACGGATAAACGTGTTCATGGTGTCATGAATAGAGGGGATCATGCCGAGATTAGTACATTTGTTGAAAATGCGATCGAAAATGATTTTTCAGGAAATATGATTGATGTATGTCCTGTTGGAGCTCTAACAGATAAAACATCTCGTTTTAAAAGTCGTATTTGGTTCATGAAACCTATGGATGCTTCTTGTGAATGCTCTAAATGTTCCGGTAAAGCTGTGGTTTGGATGGTAGGTAAAGAAATTTATAAAGTTTCTACTCGCCAAGATAAATATGGTGAAGTAGAGGTTGAAAATGGTAAGCCAAATTGGATTTGTGACGAGTGTCGTTTTGAAAAGAAAGATACTTCAAAATGGAATATTGAAGGTCCTACTAAAATTGATCGTCATTCTGTAATTTCACAAGGTCATTACCAAAAACCGAATCCATTAAAAACTGAAATCAAAAAAATAAAGTAATGAATACAGAGATGTTTTTTGAAAAACTAATATTAGTTGTCGTTTTGTTTTCGGTATCCTTATTGATAGCAATGTATTCAACTTATTTAGAGCGTAAAGTTGCCGCTTGGCTTCAAGATCGTGTTGGTCCAGATAGAGCAGGTCCTTTTGGAATTCTTCAACCAATGGCTGATGGTGCTAAAATGTTCTTTAAAGAAGATTTTATTCCTATTAACTCTGATAAATGGTTGTTTATACTTGCACCTGGTATCGCAATGTTTACAGCTTTAATTACAGGTTCTGTAATTCCTTGGGGACATAACATTGTTGCTTTTGGAAGAGATATTTCTTTACAAGTAGCAGATATCAATATTGGTATCTTATTTATTTTAGGATTTGTATCCATTGGTGTTTATGGAATTATGATTGGTGGATGGGCATCTAACAATAAATATTCTTTATTCGCTGCAATACGTGCTTCTTCTCAAATGATTTCATATGAATTAGCAATGGGGATAGCTGTTATTACAGT
>Ga0228634_1000840_pt1 | contig 20015 bp, 22 predicted proteins | sample 42DmetaG_FD_190063 | JGI IMG/M metagenome (GOLD analysis project Ga0228634, IMG submission 190063) | Seawater microbial communities from Monterey Bay, California, United States - 42D | ecosystem: Environmental > Aquatic > Marine > Coastal | place: USA: California | collected 2016-09-27 | reverse complement strand
TCGGGTTAAATGGGTATAAGACATCGTAGGCTCCTAAGATTTTTATTGTGGTGATTTAAATCTATCAGGTTCTTACGATGTCTGCTTGTTACCTAGCTGTTGCACTTGGAATATGAATTCACCAACACATTGCGTAGTGCTGGCCATGCTGTTCGTGCTTCACGAGAAGATACTTTAAGTGGGATTGAGCAAGCGTTAACACAGCAGACATGGGATTTATTGGTTTGCCGCGCAGCGTTGGCAAGTGTTCCACCGCGTGAACTCGTTAACTTCGTCCAGCGTCTAGGGCGTGACTTACCTTGCATTGTCATGACATCTGGCCAAGATGATATTGAAAGCTTGTATGATTTAGGCGTGCAAGATGTTATTCCGTTAGGTGATAACAAACGGTTACAGTTTGCGGTACAGCGTGAGTTACAAAGCTTATTCAGCCGTCGTTCTGCTAGGCGAAATGAACGTGCTTTGAGAGAAAGCGAAAAGCGATCAAGGTTGCTATTAGAAACATCAAAAGACGCCGTTGCTTATATGCATGAGGGTATGCATATTTATGTTAACAGTGCCTATCTCGACCTGTTTGGTTACGAAGAAGCAGAAGATGTCGACGGTCTACCGATTTTAGATCTCATTGCTGCTGATGACCAAAACACATTCAAAAGTGTTTTTAGACAATTTTCAGAGCAAGCTGATGCACAACCTGTTCACGTATCTGTCCAAGGTGTCCGTGATGATGGCAGCTTATTCAAAGCCGACATTGAGTTTAGTCATGCTGAAGTAGAAGGTGAAAACTGTACCCAAGTGGTTGTACGCAATGAAAGCGAACATGAAGAAGTCGATTCTGATCAACTTCAATTATTGCGAGATCATGATTTCTTAACAGGCCTTTATAACCGCGTTCGTTTTATGGACGAATTAGAAAAAGTAGCTGGCAGAGCGGGGGAAGGCCAGGGAGATGCAGCTCTACTTTATATCGTGTTGGATGATTTCCAAGCGATAAAAGAGCAACTTGGCGTTGCGGCAAGTGAATTAGTGCTTAAAGAAATAGGTGAGGTTCTTAGGAAAGGAATAGTCGAAGGTGATTTACTAGCCCACTATGCCGACCAGGTCTTTACAGTAATTGTTAATAGCAATGATGATAATTATGTAGATGAACGTGCCAAAGCCTATTGCAACATCATCGATAGTTATACGTCCCAAGTGAGTAATGAGCCATTAGACATAAAATGTAGTATTGGCATTAGTCGGATTTCAGAAACAAGCTCAAAAGTTGAAAGTATATTAAACCATGCTGATAAAGCTTGTTTCGCAGCACAGCATACCGAAGAAACTAGAATTACACGTTATCAGGCGCCCGAGCTTGAATCAGAAGAGGCTGAATTTGATGAAGCAGCTAGCTGGAAGCCGCGTCTAGAAGATGCACTAGAAAACCAAAAATTCACATTACACTATCAGCCGATCGTTAGCTTACACGGTAAAGAACAACAACTTTACGAAGTATTACTGAGAATGATGGATGAAGAAACAGGCGATTTAATTGTCGCCGAAGACTTTATCGACTTTGCAGCCGAACTTGAGATGATGGATGCGATTGATCAGTGGGTTATTCCACAGGCATTGCACAATTTGGCTGAACACAAGCAACGTTTTCCGAAGACTCGCTTTTTCATAAAATTATCTAAACAAACGGTATGTGATGCAGGATTTGTAGATTGGCTACTCGGGTTATTAAGCGAACATGGGATACAAGGTGAGTCATTAACATTTGAAGTCAGTGAAACAGACGGAGTGGCAAATATAGATGAAACAAAATCCACCTTGACCAAGCTTAAAAATGCCGGTTGTGAATTTGGTCTAGAGCATTTCGGCTCTGGGCTTGATTTCTCATCGAGTTTAGATCTGTTAGATGTTGATTACTTAAAAATCAATGGGGCTTTTGTGGAAAATATGGCCAGTGATGCTGAGAACCAAGCAGCTGTTAAGGCGATCATAGAAATGAGCAAAAATGCCGGTAAAAGCAGTATTGCCGAGTTCGTTTCTGATGCCAATAGCTTGGCCCTACTATGGCGATTGGGTGTCGACTACGCCCAAGGCTACTACATCCACGAGCCTTCTGCGGAATTAAACTATAATTTCGAAGATGACGATTTATAGCAATATTCAGCAGTATTTAAACACAAATTAATTGTTTTTAAGTGCATTAATGCGATCTTCTAAAGGTGGGTGGGTCATAAATAACTGACTTATTGTACTTTTACCTCCAGAAATACCCAGAGCCGTTAATTGATCGGGTAACGGTTCAGTTGAACTACCAGCTAAACGTTCCAATGCCGCAATCATTTTAGGCGCACCGACTAAACTCGCCGCTCCAGCATCTGCACGGTATTCTCGCTGCCGACTAAACCAGCGGACAATAATACTCGCTAAAATGCCCAATACGAGTTCTGCAATGATAGAGGTAATCCAGAATGCAGGGCCATGGCCCCTTTCTGTCTTGAAAACAGTTCTATCAACTAAGTGGCCTATGACACGAGACAGAACGATAACGAAGGTATTAACAACCCCTTGGATCAACGCTAAGGTGACCATATCGCCATTTGAAACATGACTGACTTCGTGGGCTAAAACAGCTTCGACTTCATCTTGTGTCATCGAACGCATTAATCCTGTACTAACAGCAACCAAAGCATTATTTTTATTCATACCCGTTGCGAATGCATTGGGCTCAGGTGCATCGTAAATAGCAACTTCTGGCATACCAATACCTGCTTGTTCAGCTTGTCGTTGCACGGTATTAACCAACCAGCGCTCAGTCTCATTGCTTGGGTTTTCAATAACCTGTGCACCTGTCATGCGCTTAGCAGTCCATTTTGAAATAGCCAGTGAAATAAAGGAACCACTAAAACCGATAACGGCAGCATAAACTAACAGTGCATTGAGATCTAAATCAATACCTTGCTGGTCTAGTAGGCTTTCAAAACCAAGCAGTCTCATCGTAATACTCAATACCGCAATAACCGCAATATTGGTGGCAAGGTAAAGTAAGATACGTGACATTGTTATTCTCTATTTAATTCGAAGTTCAATACGTTATATTGGGGATTAATCGTCATTTTCAAGTAGACCTAATAATGAAAATAGTGCCTGTTGTTCAGTAGCTTCTGACTGTTCGAATGGCATTGAAGTTTCAATGAGGGCAGAGCAAATGGGGCTTCCTTTTTTTATGACAGAATTGGGATGAGGTAGATCATGGTGAGTAGGTGGCCACTCGATAGGTTCTGGCACAGTCAGATCAGATGGTGCAAAAAAAGTATGCAAGTGTGTTTGGTTAATTGAGCGGGGAGGAGGCAATAAATCGTGGCGTAAGCAAGCAGAGAATTGCCGTTCAAATAGACCAATTGAAGTACCTAATAATGCAGCAGAAGTACTGATCCTAGGATTAATTTCTATGACGTAGAGCGTATCATCTGGCGTCACAATAAAATCGAGGCTGTTAAAACCACATAATCTAGTTTCAGACACAAGCCGAGTAATGAAAGTTGATAATATTTCTTCAACAGTGGCAGATAATATCAAAGGGGCACTCAAGCCGGATAGCAAAAAGGGGCTATCAGAAGAGCGGTATTGAAACTGCTGGCTTATAAGATATAACTGAACTCCTTCACTATCGGCAAGAAATAGCACAGACCCCGTTTTTCCTTCAATATATTGCTGGTAGTAACAATCAGTTGGGGAAGCACTATGATCATAATGAGTGATGTACTGACCACCGAAACTCACGTTGGGCTTACAAAGCCATATTTCAGTATCAGTGTCGGGAGGTTTAAATTCTGTTCGGGGATGAGGGATATTAAGCTGTTGTAAGGTAGAGAAAAATAGAGCAGGTGCTTTAACGTTTGCAATAATGTCGGCCGTATTACCCAGCACGGTAATTCTTTTGGGTAACGTAGCTAAAATAGGGAAGAAAGCTTCGACACCACTACCATAAATTAATAAACATGATTCATTTTGGCTGAGGGTAAGCAGTGTATTGTGAATGGCTACAGTATCTTGGAGATCATCCAAGGGCAACCATCGTTTTGCAATAGCCAAGGTGTCTTGATCGCCGAAACAATCTGCGACAAGGACACGGTGGCCTGCATTATGAGCTAGTTGGGCGAGAAAGCGTCCATGTTGCGCAACAACTAGAACAGTATGCTGTTGCACAAGCGAATGTTGTTAGACTAACTTACGTGCATCATTAAAGGCATTTCGGAAATCTAAATAAACAGGCGTTTCATTTTCCAATGTTTGGCGTAATAATTCGTGCTGTAATTTATATTTCACATCACCGACAGCCAGCGCTCCAACTGCAACTGCACCATCAGAATTAATGGCGTGGACCAGTCTTGCGCCTGAGTCCATTAATTTAATTCCTTCAATACCTAGGGGGGGTACAGCATTGACATCCCCTGCGACTTTCAATTGCTTGGCATCAGATAACACTGAAGCATTTAGAACCTGAATCCCCGCTTTAGCAGCACAGAAGACGACATCGGCATCCGCAATAAGACGTGCTTTATCTGCATCAGATGCAGCAGCAGTCGCTGTTAATGTCACGCCATAACGACGTTTAGCCTCGGCAGCATAGTCCAGCGCGGTATCTAATGAAAAGTGGTCAACAATGGTTGTATCAGCACCTTGCTCTGCAGCAATGACGGCAGTGGCGAGACCGACCGGACCTGTACCACCGAAAACAATGGTTTTGGTACCTTTCAAGTCTTGTTTGAAATGATTCTTTAATTCTCGTTCTACGCTAGCAACGAGGGCAGCAGCCGTGGTAAATGCGCCGCTTGGATCAGCGAAAACAGAGACTTCAAAGGGAGGAACCATCGCTTTTTTAGCCGCCTCGATCATATCCATTGCGATACCAATATCACGGCCACCAATGAAAATACCCGTTTTCTTAACGCCGGCGGGGCCACGAGAAAATATCGCGTCTTGTGTCATATTGGCCACTTCGTTCAATTGCACTTCTTGGTGAGGGAAAGCGATGTCATAACCGGCATCGATTGCCATATTGATATCGAAAGGGCTGGTATGCTTTCTCGGTGTAAACATATGCATAATTGAACGTTTAGACATGGTGTTTCCTTTATAAAATCTGTCAGTATTTTTAATTATTATTGATGTATTTTGATTTCAGCGCCAGTTAAATTAGCTCTGGCTATGATAATCGAATAATCATCTTTATTTTCAAATTGTTGTGAAATGGTTTGTTCTAATTGTTCTGTCAATGTTAAGGCTTTGGCTTCACTCTCAACAAAAACACAGCCAGTTGGCCCCCATGAGCTCTGTGCTATACCTGTATGCCCTAAGGTATGAGCCTGTGATAATAATTGGGCAATGTGTGGGCTGGTATAACGACCTCCCTGAGCTTGAGAGAAATGATCGCCGATCAAGCGCTGAATTTCTGTGATCGAGTGTCCAAAATGCTCAATGTTTTGCTCGAGAAGGGCTGGTAACAGTTGCATTAGCGTATGGTGACAAATAGCATGGCTTTGAGAAAGTGGAAAAGGTGGTAGGTCGCTAAACGCCTGTTTTTCAGCTTGACCATGAATACCTTGTGAAACATGCTCCATTAGCATAACGACACGCCAATGTTCTGGATAAGGCTGGCGGACTAACAAGGGAGGTACAAGCGAATCAGGGCCTAAGCCACCATCGACGATAAAACCGCCTTGATCAAATGTAGCAATACCAATACCTGAGCGTGCACCACGGTTTAAAAGCGCAGCAATGTCAGCTGTCTTGGTATCAATTTGGTAAAGGCGAGATAAGGCTGTTCCGACAGCCAGGGCTAACTGTGTACCAGACCCCAGCCCCGCATGTTCCGGAATAAAGGCTGAGATAGAAAGTTGAACATGCTGATCATATTGTTGTATTAGGTGAGAGAAATGCTGATGAAAAGCCGCGCCGAGATGGTCGACTTTTAGGCGTAGATGTTCTGGCACAATGTGGTTTTCATTGGCACTACAAAAACGGGCAGTAACGACAGTATGATGACTGTCGATAGCCAGTCCTATGCTACCAAAACGACGTCCGGAAGAGCCATTAAGATCTAAAAAACCGAGGTGAAGCCTAGCAGGTGCAGTGACCTGAACACATGTATCCAAAATGGCTTACCCGAAGAAAGAAATAAAAGGCTTATTTAGCGTCAACCTTGCAAGCAATATCGTAAATGGTTGTTTCATCCAGAAATTGGTCATTACTTTCGAAAAGAGATTCAATCGCGCCACGGTGGACTTTCATTTTAAAGTTACCAATCGCAATCGCACCATAGAAACGAATGCCCGATTTCTCTGTACCATTATCCATGACTTCGAGACCTTCGACACCTTGTGGCGGAACAGCGTTAACATCGGCAATAACTTCTAAATTATCGCTATTTAACCAAGCGGTCTCTGGAATAACACAAACACCTGCTGGACCTGCGGCGATAGCAACATGAGCATCTTTCATAAGTGCCGCAACAGACTCGTCACTGCGTCCTTCACCCGGTGTGACCTCGATACCGTAGGCATCTTTCATTTGGTGAACAATCGCTTTTGAACGCGTAATATCACGACTGGTAATAACGACTTCACTCGCGCCTTCTTTCAATAAGAAGAGTGCTGCACGTTGACCAACAGGACCCGAACCAATAATAACGACTTTCTTACCAGTAACATCATAGTCAGTCATGACTTTTCGAACGATAGCAGCGGCAGTCGTATTTGAGCCATTAGGATCGAGCATAACTGAGACACTGACAGGGCCAAAAAAAGCTTTTTTGACGGCATTACCAACCAGTTCGCTGGCGGGAACATTTGAACCACCGATAAAAATAGCACTGTTTTTGAGATTCTTACCACCTCGTGTGAAAATCATGCCATGGACATGCGGCGTGACATTATCACGAGTGATACCACCGTATGAAATGATATTGTCGACATTTGAATCATAAGCTACGGCTTGATCAAAGGCACTCGGGATAGGGTCTGTATCAAGGTGTAACAACAGTTTTTTCATCAAATATCTCCATCGGTAGAGTATGTTTAAATCATTAATAAGAGTTTACAGCAACAAGGTCATCATAGGGAATCCAAGACAATAAATCCTTGAACCTATCGAAATATTTGGCGAGCTTGCTGGTACAATACGCACTATTTTCACACTATGACAACCTGAGTTCAATATGACAGTCCGTACCCGTTTCGCACCAAGTCCAACTGGTTATTTACATGTAGGTGGTGCTCGCACCGCACTTTTTTCATGGCTATACGCTAGAAAACATGGCGGGCAATTTATTTTACGTATAGAGGATACCGATCTAGCAAGATCTACGGAAGAGTCTGTTAATGCCATTTTGGAAGGAATGACATGGCTAGGTCTGACTTATGATGAAGGTCCTTTTTATCAGACACAACGTTTTGAACGCTATAAAGAAGTGATTGCACAATTATTTGAACAAGGCGACGCCTATCATTGTTATTGTTCGAAAGACACGCTTGAGAATATGCGTGAAGAACAAAGAGCTAATAAGCAAAAACCACGTTATGACGGTCGTTGCAGACATTTAAAAAACCCACCTGCAGATGTTGAACCTGTGATTCGGTTTAAAAACCCAACGGAAGGGACTGTGATAGTCAAAGACAATATCCGAGGTGATGTCGTATTTCAAAATGCAGAACTTGATGATTTAATCATCGCCCGTTCTGATGGGTCGCCGACATATAATTTGACGGTAGTGGTAGATGATATGGATATGCAATTGACCCATGTCATACGTGGCGATGATCATCTCAATAATTCACCGAGACAAATTAATATTTTCAAGGCGCTGAAAGCTGAAGTACCGGTGTTTTCGCATGTGCCGATGATTTTAGGAGATGACGGCGCTCGCTTATCAAAACGGCATGGTGCAGTGGGTGTGATGAATTACCGTGATGAAGGTTATTTGCCAGAAGCGTTATTGAATTATTTAGTTCGCTTAGGCTGGTCGCATGGAGATCAGGAGATTTTCTCTTTGGAGGAAATGATTCAGTTATTTGATATCACAGATGTTAATAAAGCGGCATCAAGTTTTAATACGGATAAATTGATTTGGCTTAATCAGCATTATATTAAGACCAGCACACCAGAACATATTGCCAGACATTTGAGTTATCACATGGGGAAACAGGACATTGATCCATCGCAAGGCCCAGCACTCACTGAGGTTGTTGCATTGCAACAAGAACGTGCAAAAACATTGGTTGAAATGGCCACGAATAGTGTGTTCTTTTATCGTGCACCGGAAGGTTATGATGAAAAAGCAGTGAAGAAGAATTTAACAGTCAAAAGTGTCGGCTTTTTAGCTGATATGAAAGAGAGACTCTCGGTGATAACCTCTTGGCAAGCAGAGCCCATTCATGACGAAATTAAGGCATGTGCAACACAACACGACGTTGGCATGGGGAAGGTCGCTCAACCGATCCGAGTGGCAGTGACAGGCACAACAATCTCCCCACCTTTGGATGCGACATTGGCATTACTGGGAAGAGATAAAACGTTATTAGCGATTGAACGAGCGATTAATTGGATCGAACAGCAAGTAGCAGATTAAACGTTTATTTTACAATTTTAAGGCTCGGGCGTTCTTTACTAGCAAGTGGTTTTTTGGGCGGTGTTGGTGGTTGAGGTAACTCTTCATCAGTGAAAAACATACCTTCATTATTTTCCTTACCATAAATGCCTTGGATAGCGTCGATAGGAATAAATAATTCCATTGCTTTACCCGAAAAGCGGGCAGAAAAACTAATCCATTCATTGTCAGCCTGAAAATGTTGAACCGCATCGGGGGCAATATTAAGCACGATTTTATCGTCATTAATATATTCTTCGGGTACTTTGACGCCTTCCATCAAAGTGTTGACGAGTAAATATGGTGTGAGTCCGTTATCTAATAGCCATTCATAAATAGCGCGAATAAGATAAGGTTTTTGAGAAGTCATGGTCTCATTGCTCTTTCTTCATTAGTCAGGCTTGCTTGAAAACTGGGGCGATCAAATAAACGGCTCGCATAGTTTTCAACAGCCTTAGCTTTATCAGGTAACGTAATATTAAGCAGTGGTAAGCGCCAAAGCAAGGGGGCTAGGCTACAGTCCAGCATTGAAAAAGTCTCACTCATAAAATAGGAACTTGTTTCGAACAAAGGAGACAGTACCGTTAAGTCTTCTCGAAGTGTCCGTTTAGCCGCGGCCATTTTGGCTTTTTTTGTGTCTGATAAAGCATCCCAAAGCGCATACCAATCATGGTCGATACGATAGAGCATGAGTTTTAACTTTGCTTTCGCTGCGGGTTCAAGAGGATAAAGTGGGGCTTGTAAAAACCGTGCATCGAGATAATCAATAATAATCACGCTATCGAAGAGCACGGTATCACGATCTACGAGGACAGGGCTTTTACCGTAAGGCACAGAAGCTGCAATTTCCTCAGACCATGGCTCAAGACGACTATTACGAATAGTGACAGCAATATCCTTCTCGGCAATAGCGAGACGAGTGCGGTGACTAAATGGACAAATAGGATCCGAATAGAGCGTCATCATCAGTATTAAGCCATTATGCTAGAAGTGCTTTAGATGAAGTGAGATGGAAATAACTTAATCTGGTAAAGAAAAATACCAGCGTTTGAAAGGTGTTAATGAACATCTTCCCAAAATGCTTTCTTGAGAGGGTAAGCAACAAAGAAAAACAGTGCTAAATACAATAAGACCCATTTACCCAATGCAAGACGTTCTATCTTGGAAGGTTCACCGATATAAGCGAGGAAATTAACCAAGTCACGAATCATCATATTATATTCAAATGCTGTTTCTTGATCGCCTGTTACGGCATGTAATTGGTTGTCACTGTCTTTTCTAAGATAACCCTGCTCTTGCCATAAAATATGTGGCATCCCCACATCTTTGAAGACTAAATTATTAGTACCGAAAGGTTTGTCGGCATCCAAATAATAAGTACGCAAATAGGTATATAACCAGTCTGTACCGCGTGCACGAGAGATAACAGATAAATCAGGTGGTACAACACCAAACCATTTTTTAGCATCCTCAGGACGCATCGCGACGGTCATGGTATCTCCAACTTTATCAGAGGCAAACATGAGGCTTTCTTTGACTTGTTGATCGCTCAAACCTAAATCCTTACCCATGCGGTTATAACGCATATAACTTGCTGAGTGGCAGCTTAGGCAATAATTCATGAAGATTTTGGCGCCACGTTGTAATGATGCTTTGTCAGATAGGTCAAGCTCGACAGTATCCAGCTCCACTTTGCCAGAAGCAGCATAAGCCGTGTTAGCGAAAAAAGCAGTAAACGATAGTAGTAGGCCCAGTATTAATTTCATGGGGAAACCCTATGTGGCACAGGCTTATCTTTATCGATGGCAGTGTAAAGTGGCATAAATAAGAAAAATGAAAAATATAGCACAGAGAAAATTTGTGCCATGAGTGTATAAAGTCCCGTAGCGGGTTGAGTGCCTAAGTAACCGAGAGCCAAAAAGCTAATCGTAAACACAGTCAGCGCTATTTTAAACAGAGGACCACGGTAACGGATCGATTTAACGGGACTTCGATCAAGCCAAGGAATCAAAAAGAGGACAAAAATGGCTCCCCCCATCGCTATAACCCCAAATAATTTATCAGGGACGGCGCGTAAAATGGCATAAAACGGCGTGAAGTACCATAAGGGCACGATATGCTCTGGTGTTTTTAGCGGATCAGCTGGGACAAAATTATCTTTCTCTAAAAACCAGCCACCCATTTCAGGCATATAAAATAAGATAACCGAGAAAATAAATAAGAAGACGATAACGCCAACAAGATCCTTCACAGAGTAATAAGGGTGAAAGGCAATGCCATCAACAGGAATACCTTCATCATCTTTAACTTGTTTAATTTCGACACCGTCAGGGTTGTTGGAGCCGACCTCATGCAAAGCAATAATATGCACTACAACGAGACCGAGTAAAACCAAGGGTACAGCAATGACATGGAAGGCAAAAAAGCGATTAAGCGTGGCATCAGCAACAACAAAATCACCCCTAATCCATAAAGCTAAACCTTCGCCAATATAGGGGATAGCGCCAAATAGAGAAATGATGACTTGTGCACCCCAGTAGGACATCTGTCCCCAAGGCAAGAGATAGCCCATAAAAGCCTCTGCCGCCAGTGCCAAATAGATCAACATGCCAAAGATCCAAACTAGCTCACGAGGTTTTTTGTATGAACCGTAGAGTAGACCTCGAAACATATGGAGATATATCACAACAAAAAAGGCTGAGGCCCCTGTCGAATGGAGGTAACGGATTAACCAACCCCATTCCACATCACGCATAATGTATTCGACCGAAGCAAAAGCAAGCTCTGTATCAGGCTTATAATGCATGGTCAAAAAGATACCAGTTACAATTTGAAGAACCAGTATAAGTAATGCTAATGAACCAAAAAAGTACCAAAAATTGAAGTTTTTGGGTGCGTAATACTGGGCTAAATGTTCATTCCAGAGCTTAGAGGCAGGGAATCGGGCATCAATCCACTGGAGTATGCGCATTAAGCGGCCCCTTGTGTATCTTCACCAATGAGTAATTGGTTTTCGCTGAGGTAACGGTAAGGAGGCACAACGAGATTAGTGGGTGCCGGTACACCAGAGTACACTCGGCCGGCTAAATCAAATGTCGAACCATGACAGGGACAGAAAAACCCCCCCTTCCAGTCCGGGCCCAAATCTTCAGGGGCAAGCTCGGGTCTATGAGTCGGAGAACAGCCTAAATGTGTACAGATACCCACTACAACAAGGACATCGTCTCGAATAGAGCGTCCTGGGTTTTTACAATAGTCGGGCTGTTGGTCAGTATTATCGCTATTAGGGTCACGTAACTCACTCACTAAAGTGGTCAGCGTTTCCAATGTTTCTTCGGAACGGCGTAACACCCAAACAGGTTTACCGCGCCATTCCGCCGTAATCATTTGGCCCATAGCCAGTTTACTAATATCGACAGAAACAGGCGCACCTGCAGCTTGAGCTCTGGCGCTAGGAGAAAGTGAAGAGATAAAAGGAATTGCAACAGCGATAGCGCCGATACCACCAACGACGGTTGTAGCATTAGTTAAAAATCGTCGTTTATCGACATCAACTGTGTTCGTCATGACTCTCTAACAACCTCTCGCAAGATGGCTTAACTAACCACACATCAAAGCAAACCATATGCTAAAGGGTAATTAACAGCCAAGTAATTAGGTTGAATCTTATCACAAGCATTTGGTGTTAGATCAAGCCATTATGGCAATTAGCGGTTTATACTTATGCCGGCAAATAACCTTACGTCCATGAAAAATACCAAAAATGAAAAGCGCTTATTAAATTCATGTGAATTAACGGGTTTACTCAAAGACAACTACAGCTCAAATAAATAGATGGGTTTTTGTTTAATAAGGGATGCGGGGTTATTAATTAAATATCAACTCCTTAGCATTCATTTGATACTAAAAATGAGGCGGGAAATGAGATTGAACTAAACTGCTAGAGAATAGCGAGAAATCATGTTGAGAGCACCATCATTATTTATTAGGTATAATTAGACAGTTAAATGCAAGAGTAACTATTTTGCCCGACAAGCGTATTTTTAGTTTGTGGGAGTGAAAAAGGAAAAAGGTACAAAACAATGCCATTATATGAATATCGTTGTGATACTTGCGAACATGAGTTCGAGGCATTACAAAAAATGAGTGATGAATCTTTGCTTCATTGCCCAGCGTGTGATGAACCATCATTGAGAAAGCTTGTATCTGCAGCTGGCTTCCGTCTAAAAGGTGATGGCTGGTATGAAACGGACTTTAAAAGTGGTAACAAACGTAACATAGCAGACAGCGAGTCAAAATCACCAAAAAAGTCTGATGCTGCGGCATAAGCCAACCAAGATGTGAATTGAAATAATGAATTGTCATTATGCGTAAGTATGTCATCGCAGGACTCTTAGTCTGGATGCCATTGGGTATCACCTTCTTGGTGATTCGCGCGATTGTCGGTCTGTTAGATAGAACATTACTATTACTACCGGAACCGTATCAGCCTGATAATTTATTAGGAATGCATATTCCGGGGCTTGGTGTGTTGCTAGCGGCAATACTAGTGTTAACAACAGGAATGATCGTCGCTAACTTTTTAGGAAAGCGACTCGTTGTTGCATGGGAACACTTTTTAGCACGGATTCCCTTGGTGCGATCGTTATATGCAGCGATCAAACAGATTATGGAAGCGGTGTTATCAACCGATGCACAATCGTTCAGGAAAGTATTATTAATTGAATACCCCCGTAAAGGTGTGTGGAGTTTAGCGTTTTTAACATCAGATAATTTAGGTGAGGTACAAGCTAAAACGCGTGGTGAAGTCATCAGTGTCTTTATACCTACAACGCCAAATCCAACATCAGGCTTCATTATTATGGTGCCAAAGGACGAGGTGATTGAATTAGACATGGCAGTTGAAGACGGATTGAAAATGATTATTTCACTCGGGGTTGCCGTGCCGCCATGGCAAAAAGATGAGTTGGTTGCAGAACAACAAGCAAACAAAATAACGTCTAATTCAGAATAAAAGCAGTGCCAATGTCCAGTATTATGCGGCATTGGAAAAGATTAATTTTAAGATAAATTTAGGAAACAACATGCGTAGCCATTATTGCGGCGATGTTAATGAAACATTAGAAGCTCAAACAGTCACCGTCTCAGGTTGGATGCACCGTCGTCGTGATCATGGTGGTGTTATTTTTATTGATCTCCGTGATAGAGAAGGCTTAGTTCAAGTCGTATGCAACCCAGAAGATGCAGAAAGCTTTGCTGTTGCAGAACGTGTGCGTAGTGAATATGTTCTACAAATCACTGGCCAAGTTCGGCTAAGACCGGCTGGCAGTGATAATGATGATTTGAAAAGCGGTAAAATTGAAATTGTCGCTAAAGAACTGACTATTTTAAATAGTTCTGAAACACCACCATTCCCATTACATGAGCAGGCAGAAGTCAGTGAAGATGTGCGCTTACGCCATCGTTATATCGATTTGCGCCGCCCAGAAATGTTGCAAAAACTGCGGTTTCGCTCGCAAATTACCAGCCGTCTCCGCAACTTCTTAGACGATAATGGTTTCTTAGACATAGAAACGCCTATTTTAACAAAGGCAACACCAGAAGGTGCGCGTGATTATCTCGTACCAAGCCGCACACATGCAGGTGATTTCTTTGCCTTGCCGCAATCCCCTCAGTTGTTCAAGCAATTGTTAATGGTCTCCGGAATGGATCGCTATTATCAGGTCGTGCGCTGTTTCCGTGATGAAGATTTACGTGCAGATAGACAACCTGAGTTCACGCAGTTAGATATCGAAACATCATTTGTTGAAGAGCAAGATCTGATGACAATGATGGAACAAATGATTCGTGAGCTGTTTGATAAAGTGCTCAATGTATCATTGCCGAATCCGTTCCCGAGAATGAGCTATGAAGACGCCATGTCGCGTTTCGGAAGTGACAAACCGGATTTACGAATTGCCCTTGAATTAGTCGATGTTAATGATTTAATGAAATCAGTTGATTTCAAAGTCTTTTCAGGGCCAGCAAACGATGAGAAAGGACGCGTTGCGGCGCTGAGAGTACCGAATGGCGCATCGCTTAGCCGTAAAGAAATTGATGACTACACAAAATATGTCGGTATTTATGGTGCGAAAGGCTTAGCGTATATCAAAGTCAATGATATCGATGCCGGAATCGATGGCTTGCAATCTCCGATTTTAAAATTCTTACCAAACGATGTCGTTACATCAATTATGCAGAGAACAGGAGCGAAAACAGGCGACTTGGTCTTCTTTGGTGCTGATAAAGCACAGATTGTAAATGAAGCACTGGGCGCACTTCGCGTTAAGTTAGGCCATGATTTAGAGATGGTATCGGGTGATTGGCAGCCACTATGGGTTGTTGATTTCCCAATGTTTGAATGGGATGACAAAGCCGATCGCTGGACAGCATTACATCACCCTTTCACTGCACCACGTGAATCAGATTTAACGCTCTTGGATTCAAATCCCGGCCAATGTTTATCGCGTGCCTACGACATGGTGCTTAACGGGACAGAACTAGGCGGTGGTTCGATGCGTATCCATCAGGCTGATGTACAAAACAAAGTATTCACATTGCTAGGTATCAACGAGGAAGAGGCCAATGAGAAGTTTGGTTTCTTACTAGATGCATTGAAATATGGCTGCCCACCACATGGTGGTCTAGCATTTGGACTCGATCGTTTAGCCATGTTGATGACGGGTTCAGCATCGATTCGTGATGTGATGGCTTTCCCGAAAACACAATCGGCAAGCTGCCCATTGACGGACGCGCCGAGTGCAGTAAACGAACGACAATTGAAAGAGTTGAATATTCGTTTGCGTAAAGCACCTGTAATTGCGGAATAGAAAATTTAAGGGTTGATAATGACGAAGCAGCACAGTAATACCCCACCAGAAAGGCGTTACGATGTAAAACGTAGCGATCTACCACTATCTTGCCCTATGCCATCAATGTCAGGTTGGGATGCGCATCCACGTGTTTTTTTAGATATTGAGCAACAGGGCGAAATCTTGTGTCCATATTGTGGGGCGTTATACGTACTTGTTGATGGAGAAGTCTAAAAGAAAATGGCATTGATCCATGTCGCTGTGGCAGTGATAGTGAATGAGCAGAAACAAGTACTCATTGCCTTGCGTCAAGCGCATCAGCATCAGGGCGATTTGTGGGAATTCCCAGGAGGGAAAGTCGAACTTGGCGAAACAACAGAACTCGCGCTAATTCGAGAAGTAAAAGAAGAATTAGGGTTGGAGATAATCAAGGCCAGACCATTGATTGAAATACGACACGATTATCAAGATAAATCAGTGTTATTGGATGTTTGGTCAACGTGTGCGTTTGAGGGCGAAGCGAAAGGCTTGGAAGGACAAACAATAAGATGGTGCCCGATTGAAAGATTAACTGAGTTTGATTTTCCTGCTGCAAATCAAACAATTATAAAAGCCATACAGGCAACTGAATTTTAAGGTAAGACGATGAGTTTAGCTGAGCAAATACCACAGGCACTGCAAACAAAAATAGATCACATTATCGATAATGTTGAACCGTCACCTTGGTTAAATAAACAACAAAAAGCAGATTATATTGGCAAAATAAAAGCACTACTAGTTGAAAAGAATGCGGTATTAATTGCACATTATTATGTCGATGATGATCTACAAGCCTTAGCAGAAGCGACGGGAGGCTATGTTTCTGATTCTCTAGATATGGCTAATTTCGGTGCTCAGCACGAAGCAGACAAATTAGTGGTGTGCGGTGTCAGGTTTATGGGTGAAACAGCAAAAATACTCAGTCCTGAAAAGACGGTGATCATGCCAACATTAGAAGCTGAGTGTTCCCTTGATTTGGGTTGCCCAATTGAAGAATTCAGCGCTTTTTGTGATCAATATCCAGATCATGAAGTCGTTGTTTACGCTAATACCAGTGTCGAAGTAAAAGCACGTGCAGACTGGATTGTGACATCGAGTAACGCTATTCAAATTATCGAACACTTAATGGCGCAAGGGAAAAAAATAGTTTGGGGTCCAGACCGTCATCTAGGGCAATATATTAATAATAAAACGGGTGCAGAAATGGTGCTTTGGCAAGGCCATTGTGTTGTCCATGACGAGTTTAAGTTACATGAACTTGAAGCCTTGATAGCGCAACATCCTAATGCTGATATTTTAGTGCACCCCGAATCACCTGAAGCCGTAATAGCAAAAGCAGACTTTGTCGGTTCAACAAAACAAATTATCGCCGCTGGGCAAAAATCGACAGCAGATACCTTAATAATTGCCACAGATCATGGCTTGTTTTACAAGATGAGTCAGGTCGTGCCGGATAAGCGTTTAATACCTGCTCCCACTGGCGATAAAAGTGCAACCTGTAAAAGTTGTGCCCATTGTCCCTGGATGGCAATGAATACCTTGGTCAACCTTTATGAAGCTTTAAGAGATGAGACTAATACAATTGAAGTCGAAGAAGCAGTCAGGGTAAAAGCGTTAGTTCCACTGGATAAAATGATTAACTTCTCACGCAAGCAAGGAATCCTAACCGCCGGAGATGCCTAGAGCGATTTAATGATAATCGAAGTGTTCGAGATCATCAGCTAAAGATTCTGGGGTCTTACTACCGGTTATACGGTGATTACCTTCGGCCCAGTCACCAAGATCTATTAATTTACAGCGTTCACTACAAAAAGGTTTCCATTGAGCCGTATCATCCCAGATAACAGGTTTTTGGCATTGTGGACATTGAACAGTGGTCACCATAAGGTTGCCTTACATTGCGCAGCAACTAAGTGAAAATACAATATCATCGGTAGATTGCTGAGATCGCTGCGCTAAATCAAATTGCATAAACCGAACAGTAAAGCGATGTTTACCACCACTAATTTCAGGATAGTACAGCGCATTAGTGGGAATTTGAACACGAATTAACTGATTCGGTTGATTACTATCTAAACTATGCTGATAAAAGCCAGCGACAGCGGTAGTAGAAACAAAGTGCGTACTTTCACGAACCAAATGTAGCGTCGTATCAATCGCAGCCCGGACCCCAGAAAATTGTTCTAACCAGACCTGAAGTTGACTCAATCTATCAGTATCGGAAGTATGTTGTAACCAAAAATGATAACTTGGCAAGTCAAAGTCACAGGTACCACCAGGAATGCTAGAACGCTGCCGAATACTGTATAAAAAGTCATTATCAAGCAAGGCTTGCCCGATAGCCGTCTTTTTCACGTGTAAGCTATCTAGCACATGATCCAACTCAGTCAATAAATCATCTAATGCTTTACCATCGACGCCAGGTGTATTTTCTAATGCGGATAAAGTGGAAATCAGCCGTTCAAGCTCTTTAATGATTTCTGACTTTAAATCGCTTCTTTCGAAAACAGATAAAATTTGTAGCAGGCTATCAATAGCATCTCGGTTTTCTTGTTCCGAGCTACCCACTAAGGCATTATCTACACGCGAGAAAAGAAATTCTAATCTCAAGAATGTGCGTATACGCTCATTGAGCGGTTGTTCGTAGATGACGTTATCAGTCACAGTTTTAGCGTGGACTTTTTCAGCAAAATAACTATTCTCCATGACAATACCTGAATTGGCAACTTTCTAGTCCTGCCTGAGCAGTTGTAGATAACGTTGATGAAGGTGAAGAACCTGCTCTTTCAGGTGACCATATTCGTTATTATTTCTGATGACATCGTCAGCAATCGCTAGTCTATCAGCCCGTGAGGACTGTTGAGATAACATTGTGTGAGCTATTTCGGGGGATAAATTATCTCGCTTACAAAGACGTTGCAGTTGTAGTGTTTCTGGTGCATCGACCAAAAGAATGCGATTTAAGGGATAGGATTGCTTGCTTTCTACTAACAGCGGGATAGCCAAGATGTTATACGGCGATAAACTATCGGCGCTACGCGATATCAATGCAGTTTGAATAGCGGGGTGTAAGATATTTTCTAACGTAACTTTAGCTTGCGCATTAGAAAAAATATGTGTGCGGAGCTGTTGTCGGTTAAGCGTACGATCGGCTAATAAAAAGTCGGTTCCAAAGTGTTCGAGTATTTGTTGATAACAAGGCGTATCAACTTGGACGAGTTCGCGAGCGATATCATCTGCATCAAAAATATCGATACCGAGCTCAGAAAAGATCTGGCATACCGTTGTTTTACCACTGGCAATGCCGCCTGTAAGTCCTACCCTAAACATAATTTACGCGAGCCCGGCCCATGTGAGATACGCTAATTTAATAGGCTCACCCCAGATCAACGCAATCCAACCTGCAGCGGCTAAATAAGGACCAAAGGGAATCGGGATATCAGATTGATGGCGTCGAAATAGCATTAAGCTAATGCCGACAATAGCACCGACTAAAGATGAAAGCAGAATGATGGAAGGCAGCATGGACCAACCAAGCCAAGCGCCCAGAGCAGCAAGCAGCTTGAAGTCACCAAAGCCCATACCTTCTTTACCCGTGACTAACTTAAAGAGTTGATAAACTGACCATAGAGAAAGATATCCTGCGAGGGCTCCGATAACGCTGGCTTCAAGCGAAGTATATTGGCCAAACAAATTAAAGCTGATACCTAACCATAACAAGGGAAGCGTAATAGAGTCAGGTAATAATTGATGGTCAACATCAATGAAAGTCAGTGCGACTAAAGCCCAGGTCAATAGTAGGGCACCAAAACACGCCCAATCAAAACCAAAATGATAAGCGACAATACCCGATAAGAGCCCTGTTAGGGCTTCGATAATTGGGTAACGGACGGAGATATAAGCCTGACAACCGCGACACTTTCCACCAAGAAAGAGATAACTCAGAAGAGGAATATTTTCTATGGCTGAAATTGCATGTTGGCAATGTGGGCAGGCTGAGCGAGGGTGACTAAGTGTAAAAGTCGTCGTATTGCTGTTTTCAATACCATTAAGCTCATCACATTGCATTTTCCAGTCACGTTCCATCATGATAGGTAAGCGGTAAATCACGACATTCAAAAAGCTACCGACAAGCAAACCAAGAATAGTGGTAATCGTAATGAAAGCGAGGGGCGAGTGCTGTAATAATTCAACCATGAATACTATCAATATAGATTTATGAGAAATAAGGCTTTATGCGAAAAATAAAAATTTAAATATCACTTAAAGGGCAAGAGCGTCCGATACCGTAACCTTGAGCATAATCGACCCCAATATCATGTAAAGCGGCCAGAATATCATCATCTTCGACGTATTCTGCAATTGTTTTCTTACCTGTACGTCGTCAAAACCTTTTGGACAGATTGCTGCCTGATTTAAGGGACACATTAGTTCATCAGGGTTAAGTTAGTTTACATGTCTATCGTAATGTATTTGTCGCCGCATGG
>Ga0228634_1000834_pt1 | contig 20099 bp, 21 predicted proteins | sample 42DmetaG_FD_190063 | JGI IMG/M metagenome (GOLD analysis project Ga0228634, IMG submission 190063) | Seawater microbial communities from Monterey Bay, California, United States - 42D | ecosystem: Environmental > Aquatic > Marine > Coastal | place: USA: California | collected 2016-09-27 | reverse complement strand
GTCCTAGGTTACAATTCAAACAAATTTTAGGTGTTGGATTGTCTTATAAATTTTAAATTTATAAGACTTTTAAAGACTAAAGTTTAATTTATAATTAAAAACGAACATATACCACTAAAAAGGGTAACCTATCCCAAAACTTATTTGTGGTCTAAAAGGTGTAGTATCAATTTTACTTCTTGTTACTGTTCCTCCATTTGCTTCATTTTCTATGATGAAATCTTTTATTTCTTGATTGTATTTATCTCTTGATTGGAAAATCCACTTCTCCCCTTTAGGCATTGCTGGATTGTGAAGTTTGAACCCCAAATCAAAACGAATTAGAAAAAAATCAAAATCCATTCTAAAACCAACCCCTGACGCTAAGGCTAGTTCTTTGAACCAACTTGATGAAAACTTACTACCTACTCTATTTTCATCCTCCCTAAGTGTCCAAATATTTCCAGCATCTAAAAACAAGGCTCCTTTTAAAAACTCAGAAAACTCAAAACGATACTCCGCCGAAGCACTTATTCGAATATCTGCAACTTGAACAGCTGTTCTCCCAGTATCCAAATAGTATTTATACGATCCAGGACCGAGAGATCTTGCCCTCCAACCTCTTACATCGTTAGACCCACCAGCGTAAAAGCTATAATCGTAAGGCATTGACGTATTTGAATTTCCATAAGGTAAACCAACTCCAGTCAACAAATGCATATTTATACTTTTCTTCTTAGAAATTGGTTTTGTGAAAATAATCTCATTATCCAAACGAGTAAATTGACTATAAACTAACCCAAACAATCTATTTTGACCAAGATGCTGGCCTGTAGTATCTTCTTCTTGATACTTTCTAAATAAATGCAACAAATTACCAGCTAAATCAAGAGAAGAACGCATGTAAAATGAAGAAGCATATTTTTTATCCTTGTCAAAAGTACTCTTGTATTCAAACACTAACTTCCAATCCTCCCAAATAAATTGATTACTGTATGTATTTTTTAAGAATAAATCGTTTAACTCATTTAACTTTTGATCAAAATCTAAAGATTTATTGATGTTAACAAATTTAATTTGTGATAGTCCAGGTACCCCCATTGAAAAACGTTGCTTCTTACCTACATCATACTGCCAAGTATAGTTTAATTGGAATATTTCTTTCGAAAACACATCCCTATTTTGATAACTATATGCGGAGGATAAAAAAGTTTTACCATTTCTCGATTTATTTACTTTAGATCTCTTTATCATCATTAACCCCGGAACTTCATACTTAACAGAAGGACTAATTTCAAACTGATAAAGTCTATTTGTAACGGTAGCAATATCATTAGATACTTCTAACTCATCAAAAATCACTGGTTGAGATTGAAAACCACCATTCAAACCAAAAGTTAACCTTTCTGCACCCTTAAATAAATTTTTATTGGTATAGTTTAAACCTGCAGAAATACCTAAAAAACCATTTGATGAAGAAACTCTCGGTTGAAAAGAAAAAGACTCTTTCTTTGAAGGGGTTAAATAATAATGTATATCGACCTCATCAGAACCTTCAACTTCCTCCACTTCCATTTTTATTGTTTGAAACAACAAAAGGTTCTGCAATCTAGTATAGCTATCTTCAATATAGTTTTCTCTTAACAAATTACCTTTTTCTAATAAAGATTGAGCTTCTATAATCGAAGGAGAAACAAAAATATCACCATTGTAATAAAAATAAACAACTCTACTTTCATTCAATTCTTTTGAGTTCCTCTTGTAAGTTTCATTAAAATAAAACGAATCAACAGTAGGTATATATTTTCCAACTAATGGAATACCTAATGAATCAATTGTAGATTTAAAACCTCCTTTAAATTGAAGTGTGTCCAAAATATGAAAGTGTACATTCTTTATATACGTTCTCTTGTGAGCAACAACAATTAAACTGTCTGGGTTCGAAATTGATGGTTTTCTATTTTCTTCAATCGCCACTCCTAGAGAAACTTTCATTTCTAATTTATTAGTGTCAACAATGAAATTTACAAACGAAGAGGTAAAATTATAAACTGCATTGTTTCGCATATACTTCGATAAAGCATTCCGATAGTTCTCTAAACGTTCAACTTCAAAAGCTTGGTTTTTTAACGTCTTATCTTGTTCAAATGCAAAGAACAACTCACTAATTAGAGGATTACTACTAATTAAGTAAACCGAATCAATTAGGTACTGTTTTCCAAAATCTAGTTGATACTCAACTTTCGATTTTCGTTTTGAATTGTATTTAACCTTCCCTAAGACTTCACCATAATAAAACCCCTTATTTTTTTGTAAAGCACTTAATTGCTCGATTGTTTTTTTAAACTGAAGACTATCAAAAACAACTGGACTTTCTCCAACTTTATACTTCAACCATTCTTTAAAAAACAACTTTGGTTCGAGGGTATCTTTAAGAGGGATAACTTTCTTTTTATAAGAATCTTCTCCTTTCTTTTTTGCCCTCTCAATCCTCCTTGTATTGATTTTATTTTCTTTGAGTATTTTATTGAGGTTATCTCTTTTTAATTTATAGTTTTTCCTTAACCTTTTTTGAGCGACTTTAGATGAATCAATAGCATTGTAAAGTAAAAGATTCCACTTAATTCCCAGTAATTTTCTGTTTGGGTACTGCTTAATGATTGAATAAACGTCTTCAAAAGGAACTGCTTTCTCAAAGTAAGAGACACTATTCTTTTTCAACAAATACCGATCATTTGGTACATATTTAGTAGTTTTACAACTGAAAAAAACAGATGCAAGTACGATTATAAAAGGAATATATTTGTATTGTTTCAACAATTTAATTTTACACAAAAATAATAAAAGCTATCGTGCAAAATCTATCTAAAAATAAGATTAAGTGGATTCGATCACTTCAATTAAAAAAAAACAGAGAAAGTTTTAAGGTTTTTGTTATCGAAGGAGACAAGATGATTCAAGAAGCATTGAGTTTTGCTAGCTCCTCTATTGAACTAATTTGCTATACTAAAACAAGTACTTTCTCTGAAAATTCTTCGATTAATAATATTGAAAATTATTTAATCAATGATGACGAATTGAAATCAATATCTTCTCTAAAAAACCCAAATAAATCTTTTGCGGTGATAAAGAATGAATACAAATCTATTAATCCTTCCGCTTTAAAAATAGCTGTAGATGGTGTTCAAGACCCAGGTAATATGGGTACAATTCTTAGGTTAGCAGATTGGTATGGAGTAACGGAAATCCTTTGCTCTCAAGAAACAGTAGATTGTTTCAATCCAAAAGTAATTCAAGCAAGTATGGGAGCCATTTTCCGCGTAAAAGTAAAATATGTAGAACTAAGTACTTTCCTTGCTAAACAGAAAAAAACAATTTTTGGAGCTCTTTTGAATGGGGAAAACATTTATTCAAAAAACTTAACTCCTGAAGGGATATTAGTGTTAGGAAATGAAGGGCATGGAATTTCTAAAGAAATTGAAAAAATGATTTCAAGCCCTTTAACAATTCCTAAAATCGGACAAACAGAATCTTTGAATGTCTCTACAGCTACTGGAATTATTCTTTCGGAATTCTATAGAAATCAACTAAAAGAAATCTAGTTAAATATTAGATTGGTAAAAAGGACTATTATATTTGTAAAAAAATTAAAATAAAAATTATGACTAAAGTTGCAGTTATTGGTGCAGGAACTATGGGAAACGGAATCGCTCATACTTTTGCTCAATTCGGATATCAAGTTTCTTTGATTGATTTATCTCAAGATTCTCTTAATAAAGGTATTGCTACTATTACTAAAAATTTAGACAGACAAGTAGCAAAAGAAAAAATTTCTAAAAGTGATAAAGAATCAACTTTAAATAATATTAAAGGTTATACTGACCTTAAATCAGGTGTTGAAAATGTGGATTTAGTAGTTGAAGCTGCTACTGAAAACATTGATTTAAAATTAAAAATATTTGCTGAGTTAGATAAAATGACTGCTCCAAATGTAATTTTAGCGTCTAATACTTCATCTATTTCAATTACCAAAATCGCATCGGTAACATCAAGACCAGAGAAAGTTATTGGAATGCATTTCATGAACCCTGTTCCTGTAATGAAGTTAGTGGAAATCATTCGTGGGTATTCTACTACAGATGAAGTTACTAATTCAATAATGGAACTTTCTAAGAAACTAAATAAGGTTCCGGTTGAAGTAAACGATTATCCAGGTTTTGTTGCAAACAGAATCTTAATGCCAATGATAAACGAAGCCATATATACTTTATACGAAGGCGTTGCAGGTGTTGAGGAGATTGATACCGTAATGAAGTTAGGAATGGCTCATCCAATGGGACCTTTACAATTAGCTGATTTTATCGGTTTAGATGTTTGTTTAGCAATACTAGAAGTACTTCATGATGGTTTTGGTAATCCTAAATACGCTCCATGTCCACTACTTGTGAATATGGTTGTTGCTGGAAAAAAAGGAGTGAAATCTGGAGAAGGTTTCTATTCATGGGGACATGGAACTAAAGACTTAATTGTTTCTGATAATTTTAAAAAATAAAATTTAATTTAGAATAAGAAAAGCTATCAAGTTGGTAGCTTTTCTTATTTAAAAGATAGTGGATCGTTTTCTAAGATGAAAAATCAAATTTATATAGGGGCAGATGGTAAAGAAAGTCTATTGGATTTAACTATCCCATGTGATTTCAACAAAAAAATCATAGTTTTCTCTCATGGCTTTATGGGTTATAAAGATTGGGGTGCTTGGCATTTAGTGGAAAATTATTTTACTAAGTTAGGTTATGGCTTCTGTAAATATAATGTTTCACATAATGGAGGTTCAACATCTGAACCTATAGATTTTCATGATTTAGAAAGTTTTGCTATTAACAACTATTCAAAAGAATTATTCGACCTTCAACAAGTTATTAATTGGGTGGACAATAAAGTAGATGGAGAAAAAGAATTTTGTTTAATTGGGCATTCAAGAGGAGGTGGAATAGCATTATTAAACCACCAAGACGAAAGAATAAAGAAAATAGTTACTTGGGCAGCAATTTCAAACATTGAAAAAAGATTCCCTGAAGGAAAACAACTAAAAGTCTGGCAAACTCAAGGTACAAAGTATATTGTAAACCAAAGAACTAATCAAAAGATGCCTAATAAATTTTCTCAATATGAAGATTTCATCAACAACAAAGAAACATTAGACATACAAAAAGCGTGTGAAAATTCTTCCACTCCCACTCTACTGATCCATGGTGATGATGATGCTTCTGTAGACATAGAGGAAGGAAGAGAAATTTCTACATGGCTAAAAACAAGACTATTTGAAATAGAAGAAGCAAACCATACTTTTGGAACTTCTCAACCATGGGAACAAAAAGAAATGCCTGATCACCTTCAAAAAGCTTGCGATTTAACCAAAAGCTTTTTTAGTTATTAATCTACTTTTTAAAATGAAATACTTAATAGTTGGATTAGGAAATCCTGGCATGAAGTACGAAGAAACTAGGCACAACATTGGTTTTAAAGTTGTTGATCTATTTGCCAAGCAATTTGAAAGTAAATTTGTTGCTGACAAACATGCAGATGTTGCTGAAGTCAAATTTAAAGGTAGAACAATTGTTTTAGTTAAACCTTCAACATTCATGAATTTATCAGGCAAAGCAGTTAATTATTGGCTTCAAAAAGAAAAGGTACCTATAGAAAACTTACTTGTAATTACAGATGATATTGCTTTACCTTTTGGTAAATTAAGGATGAAAGCCAAAGGTAGCGATGGAGGTCATAATGGTTTAAAAGATATACAAGCTACATTAAAGACACCTGTTTACCCTAGATTAAGATTTGGTGTTGGCAATGACTTTAACCCAGGAAGACAAGCGGATTATGTTTTAGGGGAGTGGAACAAAGGAGAACAGTTAGATTTACCAGAAAGATTAGATAAATGTAGTGAATTCATTAAAAGCTTTGCAACAATTGGAATTGCTATGACAATGACAAACTGGAACAATAAATAATCATGGGAAAAATACTTGCAATTGATTTTGGCTTAAAAAGAACTGGAATAGCAATTACGGATGAAAACAAAATCATTGCCAGTGGCCTAACTACTGTTGATTCAAAAGAAATGATGAATTTTTTAATAAAATTAACAAAAAAAGAGGCCATTGAAACGATTGTTCTGGGTGAACCTAAAAGACTCAATAACGAAGATAGTCACATTACTGCGAATGTTCGTCTTCTTAAAGAAGCATTAGAAAAACAATTTCCTAAAATCGCCATCCAACTTATTGATGAAAGGTTTACCTCAAAAATGGCCTTTCAAACAATGATTGATGGAGGTCTTTCTAAGAAAAAAAGAAAAAATAAAGAATTAATAGATGAAATTAGCGCAACAATAATTTTACAGTCCTATTTAGCGACTATATAATTTGTACTAATTTGCAAACCAATAACCAAACCATGGTTAATTCATCTAAATCAATTAAATTTGTATCAAAATTCAGAAAATGATTATACCAATAGTTGCATACGGAGATCCAGTTTTAAAAAAAGAAGCGGAAGAAATTGAAAAAAATTATCCGGAATTACAAAATCTGATAGATAATATGTTTGAATCAATGTATGAAGCTTCAGGTGTTGGTCTTGCTGCTCCTCAAATTGGAAAAGCTATTCGTTTATTTATTACGGATGGAAGTCCTTTTGCAGAAGAATTAGAGGAAGGTGAAGAGCCTGACCCTAGAGCTAAAGGAATTGAGAATTTTAAACAAGTTTTTATAAACCCAATCATTGAAGAAGAATTTGGAGAAGAGTGGGCTTTTAAAGAAGGTTGTCTCTCTATCCCTAAGGTAAGAGAAGATGTCGTTCGTAAAGAAAAAATACGAATTACTTACTATGATGAAAACTGGAACTTTAAAGATGAAGTATATGATGGTTATGCTGCACGTATTATTCAACATGAATATGACCATATTGAGGGAGTTCTTTTCACAGACCACTTATCATCTATTAAAAAGAAATTAATTTCAAAGAAACTACAAAACATTTCTAAAGGAGCAATCCATGTAGATTACCGTATGAAGTTTCCATTATCCAAAAAAGGTAAAAGATAAAATGAAATTTATAAATGCTCTATTCGTATTTATCCTCTTATTTAGTTCTTGTAAAAGTTCAGAAACTAATAATATTAACAATAAAGAGGAGAGTAAAAAACAAGAATTACTAGCAAAAATTTCATTGTTTGAAAAAAAAGGATTAAAATCTTCTACAGGAATAGAAAAGTCTGATCGTGACAGTTTAATAAATGCTTTAAACAACTTCTATTATGCTTTTCCTAAAGATAAAAAAACACCATTTTGTTTAGACAAATTACAAATGATTTACTCTTCTAAAGAGAATTATAAGAAATGTAGTGAATACCTTGACATAATTATTCAAAATTTTCCAAAATACGTTAATAGACCACTTATAATTGAAGCTCAAGCAGCTAATTATGATATATTTATTCAACCTAGAGATTCTTCTAAAGTGAGGCTTTTTTATAACTTATTACTGAGTGAAAATCCCAACTTAGAAAAGGAAAAGAAAAACAATATTTTAAGAAGACTTGAAAACAATCACCTCAACTTTAGTCAATACCTCCAATTATTGAAAGAACAAGGTAATTGAATCTGTTAACAATGTGTTAAAATTAAATTTAACTAATTATTTCTTATTATATTTGAACAACTCATAAAAAACATTAAGATGAAAAAAATATTATTATCCATGATGTTGTTAGCTGGAGCTACGACAATCTCAACAAGTACAGTTACCGCTCAAGAAGTTTCAAATGGTGCTCAAATTTCTTTTGAAAAAGAAACGCATGATTATGGTACAATAAAAAATGGAGCAAATGGAACTTGTACGTTTGAATTCAAAAACACTGGTAATGCACCATTAATTCTTTCAAACGCTAAAGGTTCTTGTGGATGTACAGTTCCAACATGGCCAAAAGAACCAATTGCACCTGGCGCTACAGCAGTAATTTCTGTAAAATATGATACTAAAAGACAAGGTGCAATCAATAAAAGTGTAACAATTACTTCAAACGCTACTAATGAGCCAAATAAAGTAATTAGAATCAAAGGTACCGTATTACCAGCTCCAGAAAATGGAACTCCAGTAAATAATGCAGGACCTGCAAACTAATAATTACGGCATTAGTAAATGAAACTATTTTTTACTAGTCTTTTTATACTATTAAATTCCGCCCTTGCTTTTTCGCAAGAGGCGGAATTTTCTTTATTAGAGAAAAAAACAATAAAATTTCCAGACACAAAAGCTGGTAAAATCCTTGAACATACCTTTAACTTCAAGAACACTGGTAAACAACCTTTAATCATAGAAGGTTATGAAGTAGAATGTGATTGTACCAAGCTAATATTTCCTAAGGAAGCAATTCAACCTGAAGAATCCGGTGAACTAAAGTTAACTTTTGATACTAGTGGAAAGTATTATTTTCAAGATAGAATTGTCCTACTAAAAACGAATACAAAAAAACAAACGGAAAAAATTCGTTTAAAAGTATACGTCACACCTCAAGGTAATATAAAATGAATACGATAAACCTAAAAAAACATAATACCTTTGGTATAGATGCAGATTGTAAAAGAATATCTTTTATAGATCATGAAAAAAATATTAAACCTTTACTAGAAGAATTTAAAAGTGAAAAAATACTAATATTAGGTGGAGGTAGTAATGTTTTATTTATTAATAACTATTTTGATGGCGTTGTATTATTAAATCAAATCAAAGGTTTTGATATTATTAACGAAACTCAAGTTGAAGTTTATGTGAAAGTTGGAGCTGGGGAAGTATGGCATGAATTCGTGTTAAAGTGTATTGAAAATAATTTTGGAGGAGTTGAAAATTTATCTCTAATACCTGGAAGTGTAGGTGCAAGCCCAATGCAAAACATAGGTGCATATGGAGTTGAAATAAAAGATGTATTTGAAAGTCTAGAGGCTTACCACATAGAATCATCTGAAATACACACCTTTACTAATGAAGAATGTAAATTTGGGTACAGAGAAAGTGTGTTTAAACGTAATCTAAAAGACCAATATATAATTACCTCTGTAACTTTTAAGCTTACAAAAAACATACATAAATTAAATACTTCTTATGGAGTAATTGAAGAAGAATTGCTAAAAATGGGAATTGTTAATTCCCCTACTATACAAGATGTTAGTAATGCAATCATAGCTATAAGAAGTAGTAAACTTCCCAACCCTAAAGAAATAGGAAATGCAGGTAGTTTTTTTAAAAACCCAGTTATTGATAAGCAATCTCTTGAAAAAATTCAAGTTACCTACCCAGATGTACCATCCTATAAAGTAAATGAAGAAAAAGTAAAACTTCCTGCTGGATGGTTAATTGAAAAAGCTGGTTGGAAAGGTAAAGTCATTGGTAAACATGGCGTCCATAAACTCCAAGCTTTAGTGTTAGTGAATTACGGTGGAGCAACTGGTAAAGAGATTTATCAATTATCAACTGACATTATTGAAGATGTTAAATCAAAATTTGGAGTTGAACTTGAGAGGGAAGTGAATATGATTTTATAGACTAAATGACAGAGATTAGATGCTAGATTCAACAGGAATAACTCCTTAAATAAAATCTATCATCTAATATCTATAACGAAGTTGGAGTAATACTTTACAAGAAAAGTTTCTTATCTAAGTCTAACCACTCTAATGTTGAATTGGTAAAAATGTCTTCTTTTATATCTTCAGACAAATTACTATCCTCAATAAACTTACCAATTTCTAGATCCCCTAGAGGAAAAGGATAATCACTACCTAAGCAGATACGTTTACTTCCTTGCATTTTCAAAATATACTCTAATAAATCAATATCATGAGTAATACAGTCTACCCAAAACTTACCTAGGTAGTCTCTAGGGTTTACATTATTGTCAATTGCAACTAAATCAGGCCTACAGTTAAAACCATGTTCAATTCTACCTAACGTTGGTAAAAAAGATCCTCCAGCATGAGAAAAACAAACACGTAAGTTTGGCAACTTCTCTAAAATACCTGAAAAAATCATGGAACAAGCAGCACGAGAAGTTTCCGCTGGCATACCAACTAACCAAGGTAACCAGTATTTTTTCATGCTATCAAACCCCATCATTTGCCATGGATGAATCATTACAGCCATACCAAGACGCTCACAAGCTTCGAAAATTGGAAAAAACCTTTCTTCACCAAGATTTTCATCATTAATATTTGAACCAATCTGGATCCCAACTAAACCAATACTTTTAGCTCTTTCTAATTCTTTAATAGCAGCCTCTGTATCCTGCATTGGAAGTGTTGCTAAACCAATATAATTCTTTGGATACCTGTACACTAAATCTGCAATATGATCATTTAAAAACTGTCCCATTTCAACACAATCCTTCGTTTTTGCATTATAGGCAAACATTACAGGAATGGTACAAATTACTTGAACTTGTGTTTCGTGTTGCTCATATTCTTTTACTCGAACATTTTCATCCCAACAGTTTTCTTCAATTCTACGAAAAAACTGCCCACCCTGCATCATATCAGCAGATTTATCTTCGTTATGATTTAAGAAAATAAAATCTCCATACCCAAACTTCTTTGTCCAATCTGGTAAGTGTTTTGGAATTATGTGCGAATGCATATCAATTTTTAACATATTGTTGATTTTTTTATTAGAAAGTAAAAATACATTTTCTTTAATAGAAAAAAGATAGATCTACTATCGGATATCACACACTAAAAAACAGATTTGTTTATTTTTTCACAGATCTTCTAATTCGTCTATTGCTGTCAGTAATTCAGCTTTTGTTTTATGATTATTTTGCTTTTGAGCAACTTCTATTCCTTGTTTAAATATACTTAAAGCGTCATCAATTTCATTTGTAACTTGGAGTGTTTTGCCAAGATGGTAATAAACTGCTAAATATTCCTTATCAATTTCTAACACTTTATAAAAGGAGGATTTTGCTTCTTCCAATTGGTTTAAATTCCAATACTCTAATGCCAAAGCATACCTTGAAAATACGTCGTTACTATCTTCTTCAATAAATTCTAATAATTGTTCTATTCTTGAATTCATAATTTAAATAATAGGATTAATAATTATTTTAGTCAATACCGAATTTGCAATAAAGCATCCATCATGAGCTTTTTTATGTAACAGATTTAACTCTTCTACAGTAGGAATATTTTCACCTTTAAACTTTATTTTAGGATTCAAATACATTTTAGTTACTGCCATTTTTCTTTTTTCATTCTTTTCTAAAATAGCCACTGACGAATCTTCATAATTTTCAACAATAAACTTTTTCCTTGATGCTTCAAATAAAAATGACATCATGTGACAACTTGAAATCGCCGCACCTAATTCTTCTTCAGGATTAATTAATTTTATATCTCCCATGTATTCAGGAGCAGCTGAACCTATAAAGCTTTTTCCGTTTTCAAACTCCACTTTATGGGTTCTATCATAGCCTTTATAAGAAAAATCTTCTCTTTCATTGACCCAAGTTATTTTAACTTTATGTTCAGACATTTTATTTCTTTTTATGATGAACAACTAACAGTTAAACCTTCTGCCCAATCAGGTGGTAAATTACTGTATGATTCGAATTCTGGCTGTTCACTATATGGATTTCTAAGAATGAGCTTCAACCTTTCCACCTCCGAAAAGTCATCCTTTTTTGCTTTATCAATTGCATTCTGGAGCAAATAATTTCTTAATATATACTTTGGGTTTACTTGATCCATTCTGATTTTTCGCTCAGAATCTATGCTGTTTTCTTTTAACAACCTTCTTTTATAATTGATAGACCAATCATCAAACGACTGTCTATTAACAAATAAACTTCTGATAGATTCTTGAAGTTCTTGATTTTGTTTAAACTCACCTAATTTTCTAAAAAAGATGGTAAAGTCAACTCTAGATTCTTGCATTATAGAAAACATTGAATCAAACAATGCTCTGTCCTCTTCATGTTTCTCTTCTAAGCCTAATTTCTGATGTAAAAGTTCATCCCATTTATTCCTGTAGACTGGTATAAAAGAACTTAAAACTTCTTTAATAGAGTCTAAATCTTTAATAAAAGGAGTTAATGTTTGCGCTAAAGCACTACAATTCCATTGACCTATATAGGGCTGATTGGTATAAGCATACCTACCACGATGATCAGAATGGTTGCATATATGACCTTGATCAAATGCATCCATAAAACCAAAAGGACCATAATCAATTGTAAGACCTAAAATAGACATGTTATCGGTATTCATAACCCCGTGCATAAAACCTACACATTGCCATTGAGCGACTAATTCAGCTGTTCTTTTAACAACCTCTTTTAAAAGAGAGAGATACTTCCTTTCATCTTGGGTAATTTCAGGGTAATAATGATCAATAACGAAATCTAATAACGCCTTTAACTCATCATTTTTTTCTTGGTAATACCAGTGTTCAAATGAACCAAATCGAATAAAACTTTCAGCAACTCTAGTGACAATAGCAGATGTTTCTACGACCTCTCTATAGACAGAATCTTTTGTCCCGACAATACATAAAGCTCTAGAAGTTGGGATTCCTAAATTATACATTGCTTCCGAACAAAGATACTCCCTAATTGAAGACCTTAAAACTGCTCTCCCATCTCCCATTCTTGAATAAGGAGTCAAACCAGCACCTTTTAATTGAATTTCAAATATTTTACTTTTTTGTTTTGTTTCTGCAATAGTAATCGCCCTTCCATCCCCTAATTGTCCTGCCCATTGACCAAACTGATGACCAGAATACACTGCTGAATAAGAAGTGAAATTTCCTAAAACAGAATTACCAGATAATAAGTTTAAAAACTTGTCAGATTTTACCTCATTATAGTCTAAACCAATTAAATCAACCACCTTTTCATCTATACTTATCCAATAAGGCGAATTAACTGGAGTTGGTTTTAATTGAGAGTAATAATCCTTAGAAAGCTTTGAGTAAGATGGATAGATGTTAAATGAATCCTCTACTTTTTTACTCATAATTCATTGTTTTAAATCTTATTTAATACATAATTTATTAAACCTTTCATTTCTTCCTCGTAACCTTTGGAAAAAGTATTCGCAGGTCGATTTGCAATTCCTAAGCAAATAGAAATACATTCATGACCTAAACCTTTTCCTAAAGCAAATAGAGCAGAGGTTTCCATTTCAAAATTTTCAATTCTTGTTTCAAGAAAATTAAACCTTTCTAGTTTTTCATTCAAATCATTGATTTCTAAACCCAACCGTAAAGACCTTCCTTGAGGACCATAAAACCCGCTTGCTGTTACGGTAACACCTTTGACCAAATTTTCAGAATCAAATTTAGAAATCATTTTATTTGAAGCCTCAACAAAATATGGTGATATTTGTTTTGGAAAACTAAAGAAATTAACAAAATTGGATATATAGTCTGTCTCAAAATCATTATAATGTAAAGGATAAAAGTGAGCAACATTATCCATACCTATCGCTCCAGTAGATAAAATATAACTATGTATTCCTCTCTCTTTTTGAATTAACCCACATGTTCCTATTCTTATTATTTCTAACTTAGTTAATGATTCTTTTACCTTTCTTGTTTTCAAATCAATATTTAACAGTGCATCTAGCTCGTTCAAAACAATGTCAATATTATCTGTTCCAATTCCAGTAGAGATAACAGAAATTTTAGTCCCTTTATACACCCCTGTAACAGTTGAAAATTCCCTATGGCTTTGCTTAAAAATAATTTTTTCAAAAAAAGACGCAACAACTTCTACCCTTCCTGGATCACCGACTAATATGATTTTATTTGAAATGTTTTCAGGAAAAAGGCACAAATGGTAAACTTGACCAAAATCATTTAACACCAGTTCTGAAGGAGGAAAATATTTTCCCATACTTTTAAATACTTCCAAAAACCTTTTTCAATAAATCAGACACTCTAGCAACTGGGTCTAACCTAATTTTATTCTCTTCTTGTTCAAGCGTATAAAAAAGTCCATCAATAGCTTTTACAGTAACATAATTCGATAAATCTGGGTCAATTTTATCTCCCTTAGTAAATGTCATTGCAGTATTGTATTTATTGATTATTGGGTTCCAATAGTTAGTTAACTTAACCTTTGAGATAGCCTCATCAACTTTTGGTTTAAAAGCTTCCAGTAATTTTGCACTTGTATTATCTTTTAAAAACTTAGTAGCTGCCCCATTGCCTCCTTTTAAAATAGTGAATCCATCCTGAACACTCATATTTAATATAGCATCTTTAAAAATTGGCAGTGCTTCTTTAGTAGCTTCTTCCGCCGCTCTATTTAAAGTAGTTTCAAATTCATTTACTTTATTTTCAAGTCCCCATTCAATCGCTTTTTCTTTAACCTTTAGAGCATCTTCAGGAAAAGGTAACCTTATCTTATCGTTTCTATTAAAACCATCCATTACAGATGTTATATTAATAGAATTTTCAATACCTCTTTCTAATGCCTCTTTTAAACCTCTGATTACTTCATCATTAGTTAGAGAAGGTTTTGTACTACTCGAGGCTGATGTTGGAGCAGTTGCTACTTGAATAACTTCATCTAAAACTTCGCAAGAATTCAGAAATGGAAGAATCGTTACTAGTGAAAATAAAAATATGTTTTTCATTTATAAATGTATTAAGAATATTAAAATTCAATGTCTAGATTAAAAACTTTCTTTAACGTATGTAAATTTGCATTTTTTCTTGCCATTGCAGCAAACCTATCTTTTCCGGATAAAAATTTAACCGTTGAATCATTATCCTCTATTAATAAAAACTCAACTGATATATCGTAATTCTTCAATTCTTGACGTAAAAATGATATTAAATCATTCAAATGAGGAGTGATATAATCTATTTGAATTTGATTATCAACTTCCATTATCAAAGTAGTCTCTTCTTTAATTTTAGGTTCTCTTTTTACCATTGCATTGTAAAAAGTTTCTTTTCCTTTTTCTTTTACATCAAAAGCATACCTTCTCCACGCCATCTTCACTTGATCGTAATTAAAAGTTTCAAAAACAGCATTTTTTAAATTATTTACTTGAATTTGCTCTTTAGAATCTACAGATTTCAAGCTTTCTTTTATAGAAAAGTTGGAAGTATTTAATTTACCAGTAGGAACAGATAAAACTTTAGCTTCTGGCTTTGTAAAGATTGTAGCTTTTGGAGTGGTAACTTTTGCTTTAGCAGGTTTTTGTTTTTCTTTAAGAAGGTTTTGATTTGGAAAAGGAATTATTTTAACTGGATCCGTTAGTCCTTTTTTTTTTCCAATTCATTTAGAAGAGAACAAAGTTGCATAAGAGCCATTTCAACAAGAAGTCGTTGATTTTTTGCCGACTTGTACTCTACATCCGTTTTACTTAATACTGCTAAAGATCGAAGAAGAATATGACTTTCTACTTGTTTTGCTTGATCAATATATTTCTGCTCTATTGTCTCGCCTACCTCTAACAATTTTGCTGTCCTTACATCTTTACAAACTAATAAGTTTCTGTAATGATTTGATAGTCCTACAATAAAGTTGTGCGCATCGAAACCTTTTTCTATAATATCGTTTAGTAACAAAAGAGAATTAGGAATATCTTCTTTTTGAGCATAATCAACTATTCTGAAATAGTAGTCGTAATCTAAAATATTAAGGTTATCTAAAACACTTTGATACGTAAGGTTATTTCCTGCAAAAGTAACTATTTGATCAAAAATAGATAATGCATCCCTTAAGGCTCCATCAGCTTTTTGGGCTATTAAATGTAAAGCTTCTGTATCAGATGTGATTTGTTCCTTTACTGAAATAGAAGCTAAATGATCAGCAATATCGCTAACTTTTATTCTATTAAAATCGAAAATCTGACAACGAGATAAAATTGTTGGTATTATCTTATGCTTTTCTGTTGTTGCAAGAATGAAAATAGCGTGTTTAGGAGGTTCTTCTAATGTTTTCAAAAATGCATTAAAAGCAGCGTTTGATAACATGTGTACCTCGTCAATTATATAAACCTTATGAGAACCTAATTGAGGTGCTATTCTTACCTGATCAATTAACCCACGAATATCATCAACTGAGTTATTAGAAGCTCCATCTAATTCATAAACATTTAAAGAAGCTCCAGAATTAAAAGACATACAAGACTCACATTCATCACATGCATCAGTTGTTTCTGATAGGTTTAAGCAATTAATTGTTTTTGCTAAAATCCTAGCCGTAGTAGTTTTTCCAACACCTCTTGAACCACAAAATAAAAAAGCTTGAGCTAAGTGATCGTTCTTGATTGCATTCTTAAGTGTAGACGTTATAGATTTTTGCCCAACGACAGTATCGAATGTCTGGGGTCTATACTTACGTGCTGAAACAACAAAATCACTCATGGACACAAATATAAGTATTTTGACTCATAGATAATATAGGCTGTTAATAAAAATCGAGCACAAAGAAAAATAAACAATACAATAATTTGATTTTCAATAACTTAAAATAAAAAAAGAAACTTTTAACCGTTGTTTAGAACTAAACAAAATTTAAATAAAAATGAATATCAGAAATAAAAAATAGTATCTAAATTTGTTTAACAATTTGAATTTAAGAAAACTAGATTACATATGAATTTTATAGTATCAAGTACAACCCTTTTAAGACACATTCAAAGTATCTCAGGTGTTTTAGCAACTAGTAACACTTTACCAATTTTAGATAATTTCTTATTTGAAATATTAGAAGGTGAATTAACAATAACTGCTTCTGATTTAGAAACAACGATGAGAACTAGTCTAGAAGTAGAAGCTAAGGAATCTGGAAAGATAGCTATACCAGCCAAACTACTTATAGATGTACTCAAAAACTTACCAGACCAACCTTGTACTTTTTCTGTTGATATGTCTAATTTTGCTATAGAAATAGCTTATGACAATGGGAAATCAAAAATGGTAGGTTATGCAGGTGAAGAATATCCAAAAACACCAGCAATTCAAAATACAAATACACTTAAAATTTCTAGTGAAATAATATCAAGTGCGATAAACAAAACTTTATTTGCTACTGGTAATGATGATCTGAGACCAGTAATGAGTGGTGTTTTCTGTCAATTTACTCCTGATGAAATTACATTTGTTGCTACTGATGCCCATAAATTAGTTAGATACACAAGAACAGATTCTCAAGCAACTGGTAGCTCATCTTTTATACTTCCTAAAAAACCTCTTAACTTATTGAAAGGTAACTTAAGAGGTGATGAAGAAGTATTGGTTGAGTACGATGAATCAAATGTAATATTTACTTTTAATGATATAGTATTAATATGTAGACTTATCGATGGTAAATATCCTAATTACGAGGCTGTAATTCCAAAAGAGAACCCTAATGTTTTAACGATAGATAGAATTCAATTTCTAGCATCTATTAAACGTGTATCTATTTTTGCTAACAAAACAACACATCAAATTAAACTTAAATTAGCAGGTTCTGAACTAGCATTATTTGCAGAAGACTTGGACTTTAATAATGAATCTAACGAACGTCTTACTTGTAACTACGATGGTGATGATATGGAAATTGGTTTTAATTCTAGATTTTTAATGGAAATGCTAAATAATATGGATACTCCAGATGTAAAATTAGAAATGAGTGATCCAAGTAGAGCTGGATTATTAATGCCTGGGGTTAACGAAAATGAAAGTGAAGATATTCTTATGCTAGTTATGCCGGTAATGTTAAACAGATAAGAAAAAAGAAATATGATAAATTAAATCCGATCTTTATGGTCGGATTTTTTTATGTCATAAAATAATGCACCTTCCTCTAAATACTTAATTGATTTATTAGTGGGTAGATTTTTTATATCTTCGATTAAAATGAAATTATAGTCTTTGTATTTTTCAAAATGAGATTTAACAACTCTGTCACTTAGAAAATATTTCTCATCATTTAAATTAACTAAAATTTGATCCGTCATATTTCGAACATTTAAATTGATATTTTTATTAAAAATATTGATCTCCTCATAATCGTTTATATTTTTAAATAATACTTTACTAGGCTTAATTTTAGAGTAAGAACTCATAATATACTTAGCATTTTTTATATCTTCAGAATAAAAACAAATAGATTTAGAACCATCTTTAATAACAAATAAAGCTTTTTTAGAATTAAAAAAAACTAGCTCTGTACAATTTAAATTTTGAAACCTATTATATTCAACATAAAATAAAGTCACTAAAATAAGAGGGGAAATAATTCTATTTAGTTTATTAGTTTTAAAAAACAAAAGGGAAATAATAATTATAAAATATATAAATAATACGTCAAATAAAGTAAAATTAAAACCATAGGCAACTGAATATGGTAAGTATGAAATTGAACTTATAAAGTTCATGAGAATAATAATCGATAAGGAAAATAAATAAAAAAGAAGCTTATTTAAATAAGCAAGTTTAGAAAAAACTAAACTTAAAACCCCAAATGACAAAATAATTCCTGTTAAAAATATTAGTCCTAAATTTGTTAATATAAAATAATTAGGGAATTGATGAAAATAGAAAATAGTAAGTGGAAAAGTAAATAATTGAGCAGCTAAACCAACTGAAGTTCCTTTCCAAAGCATATCTATAAACCTATTTCTAAAAGAAAATTTAGAATAAATGATATTATAGAATGAAAATATACCAAACATTGCAAGATAAGATAATTGAAAACCAATATCGTAAACATAGTTAGGCTTTATTAATAAGAGAATAAAAGCAGTAAAACAAAGTGAGTTTATCGAATTATTAGATTTAGAAAAGACTCTAGAAAAGACTAAAATCGTAAACATAAAAGTAGCCCTTAGAATAGATGCCGATAAACCTGTAATGATAGCATAAAACCATAAAAATACGATTGCTATCAAAAAAGCTTGATTTTTTGATATGTATTTTGAAAATAAATTTAATATATATAACAAAATTGAAAGCAAGATACCAATATGTAAACCCGATACAGCCAAAACATGCATTGCACCAGTATTACTGAAGTTTTGTTTAATAGATTTATCTAATGATGTTTTATCTCCTAGTATAAGCGCTTTTGCTAGAGAACCATTTTCTGAATTCATGTTAGAGTCAATAATAGATACTAGACCTAACCTAATAACATTAAAATAATAACTAAAACCAGATTTCTGAGAGCGATGTATTAATGAAATGGAATTATTAGTATTATCATAAAAAGATAGACCAACAATTCCTTTAGATTTATAATATTTCTCAATATCGAACTCACCTGGATTACATTTATTTCTGATTCTTTTAAGTCTTAAATCTAAATCAATAATATCATTTTTATTAAAATCAAAAGATTTAGCGATTAATAAAATTTTAAAAAAATCAACGTCTTGATTTAATATCTCTAACTCTACTCTTACCCAATCAGAATCAGAATTGTAAACATGATTAACTTTTGCAATATAATTTTGTTTAAAATCATAATTGTAATTAGAATATGATCTATCGTAAGACAATAATCCAATTGAAAAAAAAACTGAAAAGAATATTATGTAGGATATAATTTTATTGAAAGTATATTTTAAATCAACAAATAATAATATTACTGATGATAAGAAATACAATAATGAAATATTTAAGCTAAATAAGCTTGAACAAATTATACCTTGAATTAAAGATAAAGTTATGATTAAAAAAGGTGATTTGTAAAAATGATGTTTGATAACTTAATTTTTAGATACAAATGTAATTAATAAATACTGAATCTAGAAACAAAAACAACTGGAAACAATAGGAAAAGTAAGCCTATAATAGCCTAGCTCAATACATAGAAGAACAACAAAAGAAAATATATTAATGAATACATTTCATACAATGAATTAACCTAATGAGATATAGAATAACTATAAAAATAGTATATAAGTAGCACCGTGACCGACTACTAATTGCGGTTCGACTTACTCTACCATTCGTCAGAGGACGGACACTCGAACCATCAAATAAACTAAATCACAAACAAATCTCTACTTAAAAGACATCTAATATTATTGGGTTTACTAGCTATATAAAAGGTAAGT
>Ga0228634_1000828_pt1 | contig 20186 bp, 13 predicted proteins | sample 42DmetaG_FD_190063 | JGI IMG/M metagenome (GOLD analysis project Ga0228634, IMG submission 190063) | Seawater microbial communities from Monterey Bay, California, United States - 42D | ecosystem: Environmental > Aquatic > Marine > Coastal | place: USA: California | collected 2016-09-27 | reverse complement strand
TAAATAGTTTTTAAAATGAGAAAAAAAATTGTCGCTGGTAATTGGAAAATGAATCTTAACAAGTCGGAAGCAGAAATTTTATATAATGACTTAGAATCTAAATCTTACCCAGATGATGTAGAGGTTATTATTGCACCTGCTTCAATATATTTGGATAGTTTTAGTAACGCATCAAATGTAAGCATCTCTTCTCAAGATGTTTCTGCTAATAGTAATGGGGCTTTTACTGGTGAATTTTCTGCAGAAATGCTTTCCTCAATAAATTTGCGCTATGCAATTGTTGGACACTCAGAGAGAAGAACTTTTCACAAAGAAACAGATTTACTTATTTTTCAAAAAGTTGAAATGCTTTTAAAGCATGGCATCACTCCAATATTCTGCTGTGGAGAATCTCTTTTTGATAGAGAAAGTAAAAATCACTTTAAAGTTGTAAAGTCTCAACTTTCACAAATTCTAAGTAATCTATCTAGTGAAGATTTTAGTAAAATTGTCATCGCTTATGAACCAGTCTGGGCTATAGGTACTGGACTTACAGCAGACCCTCAGGATGCTCAAGACATGCATTTTTTTATTCGTGGTCTTATTTCAGATGCTTTTGGTAAAGATGTCTCTGATAAAACATCTATACTCTATGGAGGAAGCTGTAAACCTTCTAATTCCAAAGAATTGTTTTCTATGAAAGATATTGATGGTGGATTAATTGGGGGGGCTTCTTTAGATTCTGAAAGTTTTGAAACTATCATAAATTCTTTTTAGTTTGGACTATATAGAGATTCAATTCGTTTTAAAAGAAAGAGTACCTATAATAGATGTTTTTATACAAGAAATTGCTGATTTAGGATTTGATGCGTTTCAAGAGAATTTAAATATCCTAAGTTCCTTTATTCCATCAAATAATTACAACGAGAAAAAGCTCCAAGAGATAATAGATAATTATAGCTCTTTTATCATTTCATTTAAAGCAATCGATCATCCCTTTAAGAACTGGAACAAAAAATGGGAGAGTAGTTTTAATCCTATTCTAATAAATGAAAATTGTCAGATAAGAGCTTCTTTTCATCAACCATCCGATAAAAAGTACGATATAATAATTAATCCAGAGATGTCCTTTGGAACAGGTCACCATGAAACTACTCGCTTAATGGCCAAAGATTTATTTAAACACGATTTAAAAAATAAAACCATATTAGATTTTGGTTCTGGGACAGCTATTTTATCCATATTGTCAGAAAAGTTAGGTGCTAAGGAAGTTGACGCAGTGGAAATTGATAAAAATGCAAATCAAAATGCAAATCAAAATTTGGTAACTAATAATTGTAAAGTCATTAAAATTATCCATGGAGATGGAGATAGTATCCCCAATAAAAAGTATGATTACTTACTTGTAAATATAAATAGGAATACGATTATACAAGAATTCACAAACTTTTTAGAGGCTATGAAGAAAAACTCAACTATCCTTTTTTCAGGATTTTTCGAATCTGATATTGATTACATTAAAGATTTATCTATTAAAAGTGGATTAAAAATTTTATATTCAGATTTAGAAAACCAATGGGCATTATTGGTAATGACAAAAAAATAATTATGAAATTTAAAGTCTATTTAGCTATTTTATTTTTTTTAAGTTTTTTTTCAAAAGCTTTTTCTCAGTCATCTTTCACTCCTGAACCAGAGAAATTTCTTAAAGATGTTCAAGAATTTATTGGTAATTACGACAAATCAATAGCAAAAAAGTATATAAAATCTTTTGAACCTTTATGGCTAGGTGATTTCTTTACACCAGATAACAAAGCAATAGTTTATGCTTTGTTAAAATCAATGGAAGAAAAGAAATTAAATGTATATCCAGATTTCATAAATTATTTTAATGCCATATATAATTATTCTAAATCTAGAATGAGTTCTGAAAAATTTGAACAATGGAATATTACCCTTGATGATATAATAAAAAAGTATAACAATAAAAGAGTGCAAGATTTTCTTAAAGTTTCCAATAATTTATTTTTAGACGGTACTATTTACGCAACCTCAAGAACACAGAAAGCTGCTACTAGATGGCAAGTTTCTAAAAAAGATAATTTTGATATTCAGTTTGTTAAAAAGACTCCAATTTTTATATTTAATGATGTTGATTTAAGATGTTTTTCAAAGAATGATAGTTCTGTAATTCGAAATACCTCCGGGCAGTTTTTTCCACTTAATTCACGGTGGGAAGGAAATGGAGGTAAAATTGATTGGCAAAGAGCAAAAAAAGACAAAGACATTTATTATGCAAAAGTTAACAGTTATAATATTGGTCTTAAAAGTTCGTCTTATTATATAGACTCAGTTTTGTTTTATAGTAGTTATTTTGATTATCCAATCATGGGCAAATTAACAGAGAAGGTTTTATCTTTTCGTGGATATTCAAAAGTTATTTATCCTACTTTTGAGTCTTACAGTAAAAGGCTTAACATTAAAAATGTAAATAACAATAAAAATATTGAATTTGATGGTGGTTTTACAATTCGTGGTAGGAACCTGTATGGATCAGGAACCATTAATAATCTTTCAAAATTAAAAATTAGTTATAATGGTAAAGAAATTTTAGTAGCTGAGTCCATTGGTTTTATTATTAATGATGAAGGTGTAACGTCGAATAAAGCAAAAATAAAATTTTCATTAGATTCTGACTCTATTGTTCATCCTGCCTCTAACTTAGTTTTTTCTGAGAATACCAAAACTCTTACCTTATCTAGAGGAGAAGAAGGTATTTTTGCTGCTCCTTTCTACAATAGTTACCATAAATTAGATATGTATGTAGAGACTTTATCATGGAAATTAGGAGAGTCATTAATTAATTTTTCTGCACCTAAAGGAACAAAAAGTATAAAAACTGCTCAATTTGCTAGTTTAAATTTTTTTGATCTTAAAAGTTATGACAATTTAAATACAGATAGAGGAAATATTTTAGTTTCTATTAAACGTTATGCAAATTTATGTGGTTCTAATACCTTTTCTTTAAATGATTTAGCAAAATATTTGGTTAAGAGTGCTAATGATTTACAATTCATGTTATTTAATTTAACAGAGAAAGGTTTTATTAATTACGATTCGGAAAGAAAAATAATCACTTGTAGTGAAAAGCTGTTCAATTATATTGAAAATAGGTCTGGTGAAAAAGATTATGATATTCTGATTATCAATTCTGATGCTAAAACCAATGCAAAACTTAATATTTCCTCTTTTGATTTGAATATTTTTGGAGTAGAAAGGGTAGTGCTTAGTCTAAAAAATAAAGTTTGGATAAAACCAGGTGGAAGAAGACTAACTTTAAAAAAGAACAGAGATTTAGACTTTGATGGTTTGATAACTGCTGGAAAAACACAATATTATGGATTTAATTTCTCTTTTATTTACGATGATTTTAAAATTGAATTACCCAAATGCGACTCCATGTTTATTTGGGCCAATTATAAAGAATCTAAGAGAAAAGGAAAATTAATAAGGTTGCAATCTAAAATTGAGAATCTGCAAGGCCATATTCAAATTGACAATTATTCAAACAAGTCTGGCTTAGATACTTCGTTTCATGAATTCCCAATATTTAAATCCAATACCAAAACTTATATTTATTACGATGATCCATCTATACAAAATGGACTTTACAATAGAGAAAACTTTAAATTTATTGTGAATCCTTTCTTAATGGATAGTTTAGATAATTTCACAGATAATGGAATTGATTTAAACGGACAGTTTCTTTCAGGTGGTATTTTTCCTGATTTTGAAGAATCTTTACAGATTATGCCAGATTATTCTCTGGGTTTCATAAGAAACACGCCAGAGGATGGATTTAATATTTACGATAAATTAGCCAGTTATGATAACGAAATAAGACTCTCTAACGAAGGATTAAAAGGTACAGGAACTATTGAGTTTTACACTTCTTCAGCAATTTCAGATGACATAACTTTTTTCCCTGACTCAGTTGCTGCTATTGCTCATACTTATAATAACAGTGAGCAAGTTGAAAATCCTGAAATCCCTCTTATTGAAGGTAAAGACTGTAAGGTTTCATATATTCCAAAGCAGAATTTACTATATGCATATTCCATTGATTCTAATTTTAACTTTTTTGAAGGAGCAGAGGCATATTTAAATGGAAGATTAAAATTAGGTTATGATGGAATGATAGGAAGTGGAATTATGAGATTTGGTTCTGGAGAAGTCGAATCTTATGAATACACCTACGAAACTGATGCTATTTTAGCCGACACATGTGAATTTAGGTTAGTTTCCCAAAACAATAACCTAGACGAATTATCTTTTAAAACTCAGAACTTAAATGGAAGAGTAGATTTTGAGACTAGAATGGGGGAGTTTAAATCTAATTCAGGGGAAAGTTTTGTTACGTTTCCAGAAAACGAATATATATGCTACATGGACCAATTTAACTGGTATATGGACAACGATGAATTAGAATTGGAGAACAGTAAACAAGCACAGGCAGATATTAATATTGATACTGATTTAGATCTTCAAACTTCTAATTTTTTCTCCATTCAATCAGATCAAGATTCTTTGAATTTTGGTTCTGCAAAAGCAAGATTTGATATCAAGAAAAAAAGAATTGTTTGCAATGAGATTAAATTTATAAAAGTTGCAGATTCTAGAATTAGACCGGATAGTGGTAGGATTGTAATTAGAAGAAAAGCAAAAATTGATCCATTAGAAAATGCATTTATTTTGACTAATGATATAACTAAATATTATGAAATTTACGATGCAAACGTGGAAATTAATACCAAACACGATTATACTGCTTCTGGAATTTACGATTATGTGGATTTAAATGGTACCAAACAAAATATTTTCTTTTCAGAATTGAGACCAGACACTACGGATCAAACTCATGGAACAGGATTTATTAAGAAAAATAAAGATTTCAAACTTAGTCCCAATTATAGTTTCTATGGAGATGTTAATTTAGTTTCTACCAATCCTGGTTTAGAATTTTCTGGTTTTACTCAAATTGTCCATAGTTGTAAAAACATTCCACAACAATGGATTAGTTTCACCGCAAATATTGATCCATTAGATATTCTTATTCCAATAGAGCTTGATTCAAGTACTAAAAATTCAAATTTCAATAATGTTTATTCTGGTCTCGTATTTAACAATACAGATTCATTGTCTCTGTACTCTTCGTTTTTATCTTCTAAAACCAATGACAATCATATAGGAATGATTAATGCAGATGGGTTTTTAAAGTATAACTCCAAAAGAAAGGAATACCAATTATCCAACTCTGAAAAATTAATTGAGTATACTATGCCAGGGAATTATACTTCCCTTAACATAGAAAATTGCAGATTGAAATCAGATGGTGTTTTTAATTTTGCAATTGATTTAGATCAAATATCTTTAAAACCAGCAGGAGAAATAAAATTCAATCCTAAAAAATGGGAAACAGATTTTAAAACATCTACTATGCTTAACTTCCATTTTAGTGAAGATGCATTAGATAAACTAGCAAAGACAATATTGGAATTTCCAGAGTTAAGATCTTTAGATTATCAAAACTCTTACTATGAAAAAGCCTTAAGTGAATTTACTTCAAAAGATGAATCTGATGCAATGATTTCATCTCTAAATATAAATGGTAAAATAAAGAAATTCCCCGAAAAACTAGAAATTCCTCTGTTTTTGGGAGACATTAGATATAAGTGGAATTCTAGTAGAAAGGCTTATGTTTCTTACGGAGATATTGGTATTGCAAATATCAACAAAAGGCAAGTAATGAAATATGTCAAAGGAAAGATTGTTATTTCTAGAAAGCTAACTGGAAATGAAATTACCGTTTATTTACAATTAGATAAAGATAATTTCTATTATTTTAATTATAAAAAAGGCTTAATGACAACCTTCAGTACCAATGAAGAATTTAACAAAATTATTTCTGAAACTAAAAAAGACGAGACTAAAAGCAAGAAAAAAGGAAAGCAAGATTACCAATACGTTTTAGGTGCAGCAAAAGATGTAGCACCATTTGTTGCTACTTACATGAAATAAAATGCAGAACATATTTGAGTTAAATAATTTGTTTGCTATTTTATTATCCTATTTTATAGGATCAATTCCTTCAGCTATATGGATAGGTAAATGGTTTTTTGGAATAGACGTTAGAGACTATGGAAGTAATAATGCAGGGGCAACTAATACTTTTAGAGTAATTGGAAAAACTGCTGGATTTACTGTTTTATTTATTGATATTTTAAAAGGATGGATTTCGGTTAAAATTCTTACTTCTTTTTTGCTTTGTTCACCAGACAGCACTGAATTTATCAACATGCAGATTGTTGTTGGTATAACTGCAGTTTTGGGCCATGTTTTTCCAATTTATGAAAAGTTTCAAGGTGGAAAAGGAGTAGCTACTTTGATGGGTATTATTTTAGCTATTAACTTTTCTGCTGCAATTGGCTGTGTAGTTATATTTTTATTAATATTTATTTTTACAAATTATGTTTCTTTAGGAGCTATAATAGCAGCTATTTTTTTTCCAATTATTACTATTTTTATTATAAGAGTAGATTCTATTTCTCTAATGTACTTTTCAATTTTTATATCGATATTAGTACTTTTCACTCACAAACCTAATATTTACAGGCTCTTGAGTAAAAATGAAAATAAAATGAATATCAAGCGTAAAAAAGACTCTAGTAATTGAATTTGATAAAAACATATGGATTTTTATTTTTTATTTTTTTCAGTTTTAGTCTATTAGGTCAAGAAAATTTCAAAAATGAAGGGGAGAGAATAAAGTATGCCAATAACTTATTTGAGGATAAGAAGTTTATTGAGGCCGAACCTCATATGTCTAACTTTTTAAGTAACAAAAACAATTCTGAATATAATTTTAAATATGGAGTATGTGTTTTATTTAAATATGCGGATAAGTCTAAATCTATCCCTTATTTAAAAAAAGCTATAAAAGATTCAGATGTTGATCCTAGAGCATATTTTTATCTGGGAAGGGTTTATCATTATAATTATCTATTTCAAGATGCATTAAACCAGTATGAAAAATACAAATCTATATCCAATACTAAACAAGCGAAATCACTCAATTTAGAGATGTACATGAACATGTCTAGAAATGGTCAATCTTTAATGAAAAACCTTTCTGATATTGTAGTAATGGATAAAAAGACTACATCAGTAGATAAGTTTAACTACAGTTACGATTTGAAAGATATTGGTGGAAGAATCTTAGTAACAGAGGAATTTCAAACTAAAATAGACAAAAAAAAGAACCATAAATCAATTATATATTTTCCCCCTCTAAACCAAGATATTTTATTTTATTCAAGTTATGGAGAAGTTGGTGATAATGGCTTAGATATTTATTTCAAAAAAAGATTGTCTGGTGGAGGCTGGTCTTCTCCAAAAATTCTTCCAGAAAATATTAACTCTCCATACGATGAAGATTTTCCTTTTTTGAATTCTAACGGAACTACTTTTTATTTTTCATCCAAGGGGCATAATTCTATGGGAGGATACGACATATTTCGATGTAATTACGATCCAACTACAAATGACTTTGGTCCTATTTCTAATCTTGATTATAAGATAAATAGTACAGATGATGATATTCTATATCTAGTAGACAAAAACAATGAAAATGCTATTTTTTCTTCTAAAAGATCTTCAGAAGGAGGAATGATTGATGTATATAATGTAAAGGTGCAGGTTTTACCTATGCAAAACATTATAATTTCAGGAAGTTTTAAAAATTCTATTCTTGCAGAAGACTACAAAGCCAATATCAAGGTGCAAGATGTAAGAACTAATAAATTAATAGGTTCCTACAACGTAGATGAAGAATCCAATTATAACATACTATTGCCAAATTCGGGGAAATATAAGTTTATTGTTGAAACTCCTGAGAGCGAGAAAATTCATGCAGGTTTAGTTGAAGCCCCACCTCAGACAGAGTTGAAAGCATTAAAACAAGAAATTGAATTGGTTAAAATTAATGGTGAAGAGAAATTAATCATTAAAGATTATTTCGATCAATCTCCAGAAAATGAGGCAGTTATAATAGCAAATCTTCTAAAAGAGATGTCCAACCCGGAAATAAATATTGATCAGTATCCAGATAGTGTTCTAGATAAAATAGTAGAAAGTCAAAGTGAGGATTTAGTTATTGATATTAACCAGACTGACGAAAGTAATTTTGTTAATGATAGTAGTGAAAATGAGATTATTAATTTCAGCGAACAAAAAGACCAACTTTTAAGTGTGAAAAATGAAAGATTAAATGATTTAAAAGAACAAAGTATGTTGGTATCTAATATTGCCAAACTCAAGTCAGAAGAATCGATGGAAAATGCTCAGAAAGCTGACGATATTTTATTAGATATGGAATTTGAAGAAAACGACTCCCTTAAAAATGCTCAATTGAAGTTAGCTGCAAAATTTAATGCTACCAGTAAACGCTTAAGCCAGGAAGTTACCAATGCAGTTGCAATTTCTAAAAAGATGAATGATGAAATAATTTTAAAAGAAAAAGAAATTTTGATTATTCAAGAATTAGAATCTCAAGAGGATTTGGTTGCAGATAATAACGAAGAGGTAGAAATAATTGAAACTATTAAAGAACAATTATCTAATCCTTCTAAAGAAATATCAACTGTTGAAATTATTCAACAACAGTCTATAGAAAAAGACAAAAAAGCCAACGATTTACTGGTGAAGACTGAAGAAATAAAACTGAAAAAACAAGCCTTGCAATCTCAGTTAAATGAAGAGAAGTTAATTCTAAGTTCTTCGAAAAAGAAAAAAGAAATTGAAAAACAAAATTTAAAAATTAATGATTTGGAATCTAAAATTTCAAAACTAGAATTAGATGTTGAAGATAAATCTTCTCAGTATGATGAATTGGTTTTAGAAAAGAAACAGCTTGAAGAGCAAGCTAAGGATTTACAAGAAATTAAAGTTTCAAAAAAATACAAGGATATACCGCTAGAATCAGATTTAGATCTTGAAGATATTGTGATTGAGAACGAAAGTACAATATCAAATTATATAGAAAAAAATGACCCTCAGTTGGAATCTGTAATAGAATCTATAGTTGACAAGGGGATAGAATTATCTTATTCTACAGAAGAAAATACAAATATTGAGCAGGATTTATCCAATTTAGAAGAAAGTGCATTAGAAAATAATAAAGAGGAAGAAGTAACGCAGGACTTAACGCCCAATGAGAGCACATTTGAGAATACTAGTGATGATTCTGTTAGTATTTCTAAAAAAGAAGATGATTTTTCAAATAAGGAGTCTTTAGTTGAAGAAAAAAAGAATATTGAATTTGTTGAGAATTTACCATTGGATATTCCAATTGCTAAGGAATTTATAGAGATACCAGCTCAAACTGTGAATGGAGTTACTTTCAATTCAGAGTCAGAACCAGAAATTTATCAGGTGGTTGCTGAAGTTGATAAAGAAGTGGTTTTTGTTCAAAACAATTATGAAAATCAAACCAACAATAAAATAATAGAAATCAATAAAAAAAGTATTGATAAAATCAATTTGCTTTCCAATGAAACTGAGGAATTAGAGCTTCAGAAACTTGATATGGATACGGAAAAGAAAAAGGCTAAAGTTGATAAAAAAATAAGTAAAATAAATAAGAAGAAGGCCAAAACCCAGGTTAAAATTGCTGACGATATTGCATTTGTAAATGAGAATGAAATCAAGCATTTAAAAAGAGAAATATCTTCGAACAAGAAGGAGTTTGAAGCAGATATTAAAGAGAGTTTTAAATTTAAACAAGCTGAAAAATATGAAGTTGCTGCCAATGAGCTTAATGAAAAGTCTGATGCATTAAGAGAACAAGCTAATTCCGAAAATGACAAAGTCAAGAAGGGTAAATTAATAGAAGAAGCTATTGAAGTTGAGAACACAGCAATTAATTATCTTGTAAAATCTAAAAAGTTGTATTCTGATGCTATAGTAGAAGATTTTTCAGATGATAAACTTTCTGTTGCAAAAACTCTAAACCCCAACCAATTAAAACAATCTGTAAGATTGCAAAAACTTTCCGATGTTGCACTGCAAGAATCTAAGATTTATTCTGAAAAAGCAGTTGAATTATCTGCTCAGGGTGATGTTTTAGGTGCCAAAGAATATGAAAATTTAGCTGCTATCCAAAAGAAAAAATCCTCAAATTATTTAGAAAAATCTTTAGACTTTAAAAAAATTGAAATGGCTATAGTGGAGGATATCAAAATTTCTAAATCTTTAGTAGATGCAGAAGTAATAACTATAGCTTCTAGTAATGAATTCAAATCTTTCTATGAATCTGAAACAGAAGTTAGGGAGCTAGAAATAGAGAACCAGAAATTAAAAGTTAAAAATGAAGGTTATTTAAAAATATACGACCAAATGGTTGCTAAAGCAAATGCTTTGGAGCAACAGTCCAAAACAGAAAGTGATATTTCAGTAAAGAAAGAATTGATCAATGCTTCTAAAAATTTAAAAATTGAAGCTAAAAAGAATAAGGAATTGTCCGAGGCAATAATATACAGTATGGATTCTGTGAAAAGAGAAATAAAAAACAAGCAAATGAGTCAAGCTCTTGTTCTAGAAATGTTGGATTCTACTCAAAAAACACAAATTAAAGCATTGGCAATTTCTGGAAAAGCAGATAGTGTTCTTGCTTTATTGCCCGATGAGCCTCTTGACACTATAGATTCATTAGAAGTTGATTTATTGGCTAGTGATTCATCAGAAATTGATGCTACAGAGGAAAAAGTAGAAGTAGTTGAGGATGAGAGATTACCAGACGTAGAACCTGAACTAATTCCTGTAAATCAAGAAGATATATTGTCCAAAGATTTTGTGCCACCCTCTGTAATTACTCAAGAAATCTTTCTTTTAACAGATAAAAAAGTTTATTCAAAAGAAAACCCTATTCCAATAAACCCTAAAATCCCAAAAGGTTTAATATTTAAAGTTCAGGTTGGTGCTTTTAGAAATCCAATTCCACAGGATTTGTTTCAGGGATTTGCTCCAATAAGTGCGGAAAAAGTAAGAGACGACATTACAAGGTACAGAGTTGGTTATTTCAAGACCTACCAAGATGCAAATAAAGCTAAAAATCAAATTAGAGGTCTAAGTTCTAGTTATAGAGATGCATTTGTAGTTGCTATTAACAATGGAAAAAGAATTAAGCTTAGTGAAGCAAGAGCTATTTTATCTAGTCAGCCTGTTAAAAATATACAACCTAATTCTCCACCTTCGACCAATACTTTGGCTAATTTAAGAAACGAAATTGCTCAAGATGTAACCCTAGCATCCGTAAAAACAATTGACCAAACAAAGGGTATTTTTTATTCTGTTCAAATTGGAGCTTTCTCTAAACCATTATTAAAAGAAAATGCACTTAATATTTCCCCTTTAGTGGTAAGTAGAGTTAACAACTTATATAAATATTCTACAGGTGAGTTTAGTTCTTTAGAATTGGCTGCTAGAAGAAAAGCCGAACTGATAGACGCTGGTATTTTAACAGATGCTTTTATTATTGCTTATAATGATGGAAGAATCATTAGTCTTCAACAAGCAAATTCTGTAAATCCAGATAGGGTAGTAGAGTACGAAAATCCAATAATTTACTATATAGACTTTGGTACATATGAAAATGATATTCCTCAAGATTTGAACGGAACAAATTTAAAATTAAGAGATTTTAATATTAAATCTAGGTCTAGATTTGGAGGTAGTCAATTTTTTAGTAAAAAATTCAATTCCTTGACGGATGCACAAATTGCTCTTAATTCAATCAGTTCTGATGTAGTTTCAAATTCTAAGATAGTTAAGACCACACGTGACGACTTTAGTTTTAATTACGAATATAAGATAGAAATAGGAGTATATAATGACCTTACAGACGAGCTCCAGTCTAAGTTTAATAAATTGAAAAATTTAGATATTAAAGGAATTGAAACCAATGGAGTAACAACTTATTATTCAAAAAGTAGAGATAATTATGAATCTGCAACAACTGATTTAAATGCTTGTAAGTCTGAAAATTTAGAAAATTCTAAAATTATAGTATTTAAAGATGGTGTTTTAACCAAAATAGAAGAAACTTTAAACAGTTTCAAATAATTTCTGTAATTAGTTAATTTTGGAATATGAGTAATGGTAATCAGTACCAAGAAGATGTAGAAACACTAGAGTTATTAAACTCTCAAAAATCTATTTTGCTTTACAATGATGAGGTTAATACTTTTGACCATGTAATTGACACCTTGTGTAAATATTGCGACCATGATGTCGTTCAAGCTGAACAATGTGCTTGGATTGTACATAACAATGGAAAATGTTTGGTAAAAAAAGGTTCCTATGAAGAACTTAAACCAATTTGCAATGCTTTAAACGAGAATGGGTTAAGTGCCCAAATTCACTAATCTAATTTATACTTCGCTATCCATTAAGTCTGTAACAACGTGATAACGTGGGTCATCAATTGAAGTCTTTATTATCTTATTTAATTTAGGATCTGCTTTTAAAAGTAAAGTAATACATTCCGGACTTAGATGGGTTAGTTTCAGGTTTTTCTTTGCTTTTAAGTATTTTTTAGCTAGGTTACTTATAGCTTCTATTCCAGAATGGTCACTTACTTTAGATTCTATAAAATCAATTTCTACATTTTCTGGATCTGTTTTCAAATTAAATTTTGAGTTAAAATTTTGCACAGAGCCGAAGAACAATGGCCCCCAAATTTCATAAACTTTTGTTCCGTTAGATTTGACTCTTTTTCTAGCACGAATCATTATGGCATTTTTCCATGCAAATACTAATGCAGATATTATGACTCCTACAATAACTGCTATTGCAAGATCTTGCCAAACCGTAATGGTAGAAACTGTAATTAGAACAATTGCATCCGAAACTGGTATTTTTCTAATAATTCTAAAACTACTCCAAGCAAATGTTCCTATTACTACCATGAACATAACTCCTACAAGTGCTGCTATTGGTATCTTCTCAATTAGGGGTGCACCAAAAAGCACAAAGCATAGTAAAGCTATTGCTGCTATGAGTCCAGACAATCTTCCTCTTCCTCCTGAATTGACATTGATTATAGACTGACCAATCATAGCACATCCACCCATTCCTCCGAATAAACCATTTAGAATATTTGCACTTCCTTGGGCTAGACATTCTCTATTTCCACTTCCTCTAGATTCAGTTAGCTCGTCAATTAAATTAAGAGTCATTAAAGATTCTATAAGCCCTACTGCAGCCAATAGAAATGCAGTAGAAAGTATTAAGCTCCAATGGTTAGACATGGTATGAAACAAGTCAAATATTTGAAATTGAAAGCTGGGTAAAGAACCTTCTAGACCTTTTCCTCCACCATCTATAATAAAACTCCCTACGGTACTTACTTCTAGCTTTGCTAGTATAGTTATACTAGCTACTATTATAATAGCTACAAGAGCTGCTGGTATCTTTTTGGTTAGTTTTGGTAGTAGATACATAATCAGCATAGTTAATCCTACTAAACATGTCATAACTAAAAGATCAGAACCATTCATCCAGGAAGAAATTCCGTTGTTGGTTTGTTTAAAAAGATTTAGCTGAGATAAGAATATAACTATGGCAAGTCCGTTCACAAAGCCCATCATAACAGGGTGGGGTATGAGTCTTACAAATTTACCAAGTTTAAATATACCGGCGGCTATTTGAATAGCACCTACCAATAAAAGTGTAATAAATAACCACTGTAGCCCTAGATTATCTATTGGATTTTCAAGGGTTAAGCCAACTTGATTTCCTTTTTGAACCATGTGAACCATCACCACAGCCATTGCTCCAGTTGCCCCAGAAATCATTCCTGGTCTTCCGCCAAATAAAGCTGTAATTAAACCCATTATAAAAGCTCCATAAAGTCCAACTAGAGGATCTATTCCGGCTACAAATGCAAAGGCAACTGCTTCGGGAACCAATGCCAGTGCTACAGTAAGTCCGGAGAGAGTATCTTTTTTTGGATCTAAGGAAAAGTTGATAAAAATTTTTTTCATTTCAGCTACTTAAAATTTTTCAAGCGGCAAATATATAATTTTAGTAATCCCTTCTAATGAAATATAGATATTAAATAATATATAATATTTTGGAAACCAATACTAGCAATAAAAAGAGTATAAAAAATATATTAATATTAATGATAAACAGTAGTTCTATTATGTTTTGAACTCTTGATAAAATAACTATACATTTGTAAAATATTGGCCTCGTAGTTCAACTGAATAGAATACCTGATTACGGCTCAGGCGGTTACAGGTTTGAATCCTGTCGAGGTCACAAGAGCAAGGCTGCTTCGCATCCTTGCTTTTTTTGTTTCAAACCTCCAACAACTTAGTCATTACAGACCAAATTTATCAGAGTAGAATAGGGGTTTGGTCGGTGAGTTCAGCTTGCGCTTCACACACGTATTCTATTCATTTGAAACAGTACTTAAAGAACTATACAGTCAACTTATTTAACACTTAAACATACTAAAATTTACAGCAAATTTACAGCACTTTGTAGTAAAAAAGTCAAAAAATCTGACCTAAACCTTTAAAACCAAGACCCCCATATCAAAATAAAATCACTTTTCTTTTTAGGGTCTTTGTCAGAGAATAGCATATAACCTTTCAGTTTTTTATATTTGAGAATTAAACTTACAATATGAAGAAGATATTTTTCACAATTTTAATTCCATTTATTATTTCTTGTAATGCATATAAAGATATTCCTGTAAGCTCACTTAAATCAGGAATGACTCTTGAAGAATGTCAACAAATAGTAAAAAAGCCACTCATACAAACATCAATGGATAAAAATAAAACTTCATATTCAGTTCAAAAAAGAATTGTAAGAGGAGGGATTGCAAGGCAACAAAGGTATAGTTTGTTTTTTGAAGATGGGAAATTAGTTAAATATGAAAAAGAATCTGAGAAATTTTCCTTATAGACAGTTTTTATCACTTTCAGGTTTAGAACTAAACTAATGAAGAAATTTTATAAAATCTTAATCAGAATTTTAACAACACTTGCAATTTATTTATTTCTTTTTTCAATTGCTTTTGTTTCAGAACTTGGAACCATACTAGCACCTGTATGTTTAATTGTTGCATTCTTTTTATCTATACCATCTACCAATTACATTATATTTAGGTTTATCCCATCTTTAAGAAATGAGAAATTTGTCCCAAAAAATGAAACCAATATGAAGGATTCTTCAGAACCTTCAATATCAAATCCAAATGAAAAAATTAAAGATATGAATAGAAAAAATATTATTTCAAAAGGGTGGATGAGACTACATTTGGTAATCTCAATTTTGTTATCATCTATTTTGTCCTATTTCCCTGCAGATGATGCTCCACATACAGAGGAGGTTGCAGTTTATATTATTTCACTGCCGATTTTTATTTCAATTTATTGGATTTTTGTTTTTGTTATTAGTTGGGTGATTAAAGGATTTAAGGAATCAAAATAAAATCACTTTTCTATTTAGTGTCTTTGTCAGAGAATAGTATATAAACCGTCAGTTTTTTATATTTGAGTATAAATCTTTCATTATGGCTAAAAAATTCGATAAAAACTTAATAGGTTTAAAAAAAGAAAAATTGGGCCTATGCTAAATCGCTAAAAGATTATATTGAGGTTTGGGTTAAAGATTATAAATCTGCCTAACTTTTTATTGCTTTAATGGTTTAAAACTTCATAAATCCTTTATTTTCATTTTAACCACCTAATTATTAGTTGTTTATAAAATTTTTGAATAAAAAGTAAACTACGTTAGTTGTGGTTTTTTATATTTTAGTTAGTTAATTGAATAATAAATTTGAAGTATGAAAAAGTTAATTCTAATAGCATTTATTTTTCCAGCATTAATTTTTGGGCAAACAACAGAAAAAAAATCTTTTGAATGGAATTTTGGAGTAGCTTCAGTAGATGAATATGACTTTAGCGATATAGTATTTCCTGGACTGAGTGTATTATATGTTAAAACAACATCTTACAGCGGTGGTCTAGTTAAAGAAGCTCAAATAGGCCTTGCAGCTCCAAGTATTATAACAGCTAAACTTTGTGTTGGAGTTGGTAGTTTGGACAAAAACATATTATTTACAGTTAGGCCTTGGCCTTTTTTTATAGGACCACAGTTTAAACTTCATAATTTTACTGCCAGTTTTGAAATTGGGCTAAACAATGGGGTTTCAGCTTTTTCTGGAACTATTGCCACCATAGGTTACAGACGGCCATTAAAAGGTAAAAGATGGACATTAAAGAAGAGTAAATAAATTCAATATTATATTTCTAACCTCCCTTTGCTTTCTTAACTAAGTCAACTTTGTAATAGCACTATATTTTAAACTTTGTTTAATTCAAAAATCTCATAGCTTGAGATTACTTCTTCAAATACAGGTCTTGAAACTGGATTTGAGCCGTTTACAAAGGCCTTCAAAGCAATTTCGTCGTGAACATAAATTTTAAACATTACATTACTCTTGTCAGGTGAAACTGTAGCTATGGTTTTGCTTAAATCTGCAACTTTACTTCTCTCTTTAATTGCTTCTTCAGATTGCATAAATCCCATAAATTTTTCAAACTTACCTTCCTTTAGTTTTACAACTACAAGCATATCTTTCATTTCTTATTATTTAAATCGTTATTTTCTTAAATATAAAAAAAGTTATTAAGTATTAATCATCAGATTAAAGGTTTAAGAACTACTAAGTCAACTTTTTCTTACTTTAATGGTTTAAAACTTATAAAATGAAGAAACTTATAGTGTTAATTTTTTCAGTAGTAAATATTAATTGCTTTACACAAACTGTTTTTAATGTAATCTTGGAGCAAATTGCTGTTGGAAATGTAAACAAACCGGAAGCTATTGCATTTGACGGGGACGGCCTAATGTATACTGCAAATGAAGACGGCAGAATCATCGTTTTGAACAGAGACGGCTCAAATCCTCAGGATTATGCTCAAACTGGTGGCCGTCCTTTAGGGTTAAAATTTGATTTAAGTGGAAATCTTATAGTTGCCGACGCATTCCAAGGGTTACTTTCTATTGATACTGCGGGTCAAATTACAGTGCTATCCACAGGTTTTGGAGGAATACCATTTATGCTTACAGATGATTTAGATATCGCTTCAGATGGCACTATATATTTTAGTGATGCTACATACTTAAATAATCTTAATAATATTTCTAACGATTGGGGTCAGCCAAATGGGAGGTTACTTTCCTATAATATCAGTACTGGCGTAACAAGTTTATTGCTTGATAGTTTATATTTTGCCAATGGTGTTTCTATATCAAATGATGAAAGTTTTTTACTTGTAAACGAAACAGCTGCAAGCCGAGTTCTTAGATTTTGGCTAACAGGTCCCAATGCAGGACAATCGGATGTATTTGCTTATATTAATCAAAATTCGTGGCTACCAGACAACATTACTTGTAACGACCAATCTCTTTTTTGGGTTGCTACTATTTATGGTCCAGTACTGGGTTTAGACGAAAATGGTCAAATAATTTATCAACTAAATTTTAATTCAAATTTATTAAATGAAAATACAAGTGCTATTCAATATAATGACACACTTTACTTAGGTTCACTTCAGGACTCCCTTATAGGTAAAATCCCACTTCCTACGGAAATTTTATTATCTAATTCTGAAAATATTAGCCAAAAATCTACTTTTTCAATTTATCCTAATCCAACAGCTGAAAATTTTACAATAAGAATAAATAATTTTAATGGAAATATTCAAATAGAGGTTTATGATTTATTTGGAAACAAACTACAAATTACGAACGAAACTACGATTAGTTTAAGAGATTATTCTAAAGGTATTTACATTCTAAAAGTTACTTATGGTGATAGAGTTCAAGAAGTGAAAGTGATTAAGGACTAACCTCCCTTTGCTTTCTTAACTAAGTCAACTTTTTATTACTTTTAGTTTAAAACTTATGAAATGAAGAAATTAACATTATTATTTGGTTTTCTGGTGATTTCAACTAAAGAAGATGGAGTAGAAATTGGAGAAACAAAAATTGGTAGTTCGTGGATAATGAGTTTAAAATATTACAAACCAGCTGAAAGATACCTCTTTACAAGTTCTTTTTTTTCTTTGGATTTATCAGCTAACATCTTAACATAACCTTAGTAGTTTAAGTATCTAGTTTTTTATATTTGGGTATGAGAACGATTTTAACACTTTTATTATTTGTGCCATTAATTGGTTTTAGTCAGTACTGGCAGCAACAAGGTCAAGATATTGATGGAGAAACAGCTGGTGATTTCTCTGGACATTATAGTGATATGAATGCTTCTGGTGATGTTATTGCAATTGGAGCATATTCAAATGATGGAAATGGAACTGATGCTGGTCATGTTAGAGTTTATGCGTGGGATGGTTCTTCTTGGACCCAGAAAGGCTTAGACATTGATGGAGAAGCAGCTGGTGACTCCTCAGGATGCGCAGTTTCTTTAAATGCTTCTGGTGATAGAGTTGCCATTGGAGCATACTTAAATGATGGCAATGGTATTCATTCTGGACATGTACGTATTTATGATTGGAATGGAACAAATTGGATTCAACTTGGTCAAGACATTAATGGAGAAACTGCTTACGATCGCTCTGGATGTGCTGTTTCAATAAATTCAGCTGGTGATAGAGTTGCTATAGGAGCTTATTACAATAGTAGTGGAAGTATAATAGGTGCTGGACATGTAAGAGTTTATAAGTGGGATGGCTCTTCTTGGATTCAGCAAGGTCAAGATATTAATGGAGAAGCTACAAGTGATCAGTCTGGTGTCTCTGTTTCAATGAATGCTTTAGGGGATAGGGTAGCTATTGGAGCTAGACTAAACGATGGAACTGCTATCTGTTGTGATGTGGGACAGGTAAGAATTTATCAGTTTAATGGAACTAGTTGGGTTAAAATGGGTCAAGATATTGATGGCAATAACTGGTATGATTATCTTGGGTATGCTGTTTCTATGAATGCCATTGGAGATAAATTAGTTGTTGGAGCCTATGGAAGTAATGCAAACGGTTACAACAGCGGACTTGTACGTATTTTTGAATGGAATGGAGTCACTTGGCTTCAAAAAGGTCAAGATATTAATGGGGAAACAAGCAATAATTTATTTGGTATTTCTGTTTCGATAAATGATATAGGAAATATAATTGCTGTTGGGGCCAATACTAATAGTGGTAACGGATTCAGCTCTGGGCATGTTCGTGTTTATACATGGGTTGATACTTCATGGGTTCAAAAAGGTCCAGATATTGATGGAGAAGCTCCTTATGATAAATCAGGATCATCAGTTTCTATTAGTGCCGCTGGGGATATAATTGCTGTAGGAGCTACCGGAAATGACGGTAATGGAATTGATGCTGGTCATATTCGTACCTATTTTTGTGGATGTTGTAATTCGTCAACAGATTTAATTTCAACCTGTGACTCATTAACTTGGATTGATGGAAATACATATACAACGAGTACCAGTTTGCCTATTTACAATGCATCAAATTCTCAGGGTTGTGACTCTGTTGTAAATCTAGATTTAACTATAAATTATTCAAACTTCTTAACAGATTTACAATCAACATGTTCTAGCTATACATGGATAGATGGAAATAGCTACACAGCAACTACAAACACACCCACTTATAATTTAACCAATACGTTTGGTTGTGATTCAGTTATAAACCTTGATCTTACCGTAAACACAGTGAACAACAGCATAACCAATACCACACCAACGCTAACGGCTGATGCTACAGGGGCTACTTACCAATGGCTAGACTGCGACAACAACTATGCACCCATTCTAGGAGAAACCAACCAAAGCTTTACGGCAACTGCCAATGGATCTTACGCTGTGGAGGTCACCCAAAATGGATGTGTGGATACTTCTACCTGTGAACAGGTGAATAATGTAGGTATAAACGAAATCAACTCCAGCATAACCCTACATCCAAACCCAACCACAGGTATAGTAGAACTGCAAGGAATAAGTAGTTCGTTTAAAGTAGATGTGTACGATTATGCAGGTAAGTGCCTTAATTCAACAAGCCGTTCCACCATTGATTTATCCGATTATCCAAGTGGAATATACCTCCTCA